>ULQY01007253.1_pt1 | contig 27757 bp, 25 predicted proteins | sample 1954671 | NCBI WGS metagenome assembly ULQY01 (sample SAMEA4835660, study PRJEB28245) | human gut metagenome | biome: gut microbiome; material: fecal sample | place: Denmark | collected 2008 | reverse complement strand
GAGAGCGTCGTGGTAATACCGTCCGAAGGCAGTAATACCTCGGCATATCTCGCAACTCAACGCTATCGCTCCATGCCACTCCTCCCGTCCGTCTGCCACTTCCTGCACGGAACGAGTGCCGTTTATCGCCGGACTGCGGAACAACAGGAAGGGCGTTCTTTGCCCTGTCTTTGTCGGCGCGGCTGTTTTGCCGTCTGCCATTCGGCTCTTATTCTTCCCTCTGTTCATGGAAAAATGTATTGTCCGTGTGGCTGCCATCCGCTGTTTCCCACCCACGGACGCACGGAAAGGTCATCACGGATGCCACCCTTGAACGGCAAGTGTCGATAAGCCCCATGTCCGTTAGTGCGTCCAGCAGGTTGCGTATGCGCTTCCTGCCCATGTTCCATAGCGTGGAAAGCTGTTCTTCGGAATACTGCGCCTGACCTGCGGAAAGCGTGAGCGGTCTTCTGAATCCCTTGCCCTCTCCGGCTGTAAGTGCCATTCTCGCCAACAGGTCGCCAAACAATATGAAGTTTACGGTTTCCCTGCCGTCATCATCCCTCGTTGTCCCGCACAGCCATTGCAATGCCTTCTGAGAAAAAACTAATGACAGGGATGCGATACCTGCCGGGTACATGAATCTGTATGTTTCCTTGTCCATAAAACTTTGTCTTTATAAGTGTGATATTTTTGCTTTTGGAAAAGAATAAAACCGTGCAGGAACCGGTATGGAAATACCAATTTATCTTTTTGTTGTACCCTGCACGGCTTCATTTTCCCATAATCGTGTGTCAGATGAAAAAGGGCAACGGCTGCTCGTGCGATACTCTGAATTGTTCCAATCTTGAAAGAAGGGAAGAAAAAAGAGGTTGTATGAACGCAGGTCAAATGCCTTTCTATCTTTTGCATACGGTTACTTGCCAGCTCCGTTGTTTCCGGTGTTTGCCTGTGTCGGTTGTACGGATGCCGGACGCTTGTCAAGGCTTGACACGGCACGGTTGATGTCCTCCGCGTTTACCGCGATGGAAAGCAATGCCCTGTTTACCGTCACCAGTTGCTGCTTGTCGCAGAACTCCGACACACGTTCCAGTAAACCGAATGCACGGTTCAGCCGATGTCCCTGTACGTTGTCTGCCGTCAGGCGGTCGTTGTCCGTACTGCTGTTGAGATAGCGGTTGATCGCAAGGCGGTCATCCGCTGAAGTATTGTCTGCCGACACCTTGCCGTCGGCGATGGCGATGCTCACGCGCAAGGCGTCCGCCTCGTAGATGCCTACGCTCTCCAAGAATGCGCGGATGATTTGTGCGTCCTTACCGCTCACCTCACGTTTACGGTTCTCGTTCTTCTTCTCTGTCGGAACGGCTGCGGCTGTGCCGCCCTGTTCCATGTTCCTGTTCTGTTCCATTCTACGTTTGTTTTTTGATGTGAATAAAAAGGTTGTTTACTTCCGTCCTGCGATGTAGCGGTTGGCTTCCTCTGCGATTTCTTCCTGTGAGGAGATACGGACACCCGTGAGGAAAGCGTCCAGTTCCTCCTTCTTGAAGAAGCACAATTTGCCTGTTGGTTTGTACATCGGGATAGCCCGGCGCATCATCAGCTTGCGGAAATAGGAAAGTTTGAAGCCGCAATACTCGGCCGCCTCCCTGGTACTTAAAAGTTTTCTTTGCTCTGTCATGTGCGTATATTTTAGTGAATAATCTGCTTCGCCTTTGTCGTGGCGACAGTGCAAAGGTATGGCGGAATTATCCCGAAACAATTACTATAAATAACACAAACAGAGAACTTTGTGGGTTATAAATGCAACTATAAACGGAGTAAAAACGAAGCATAAGGGAACTATAAACCCTCCATAATCCCTGATAATCCGTACATGGTAACTTATAAGTGCGGAAAGAAACAGGCCTGTTCGCGGACGGACATAAAAAATCCCGCCATCGGGTTACGGTGACGGGAACAAGGAAGAGAATTGTATAATGGTTATATATAGAAGGTGGAGGTCAGATCTTCTTGAACTCTTCGAGGTCGTAGGTGTCGAGCTTCGGACGAAGGCGGGTCGCCTTGCGCAGCAGTTTGGCGATATGCCTCTGGTGTTCGGACGGGTTGTCCCTGTAGGCGGTCTTGAAGTTGCTTGCCAGCTGTGCGCCGTTGTTGAGCGGCCTGAATTTCTCGAAGATGACCCATTTGCCTTTCCTGATTTTGAGGGCGGCGCAAAGGGCACTGGCGATATAGGCGTAGAGTGTCTGATTGATTTCGTCATCCTCCTTTTTCATCAGCGGCCGGAAGTCCATATCAAGATAGCCGTCCTCACGGAACAATACCAACAAAAACAGCGCATCGTTGGTCTGCAATGTTTCGGGCAGTTTCCTTATCAGTTCCGGCTGTACCTTTGAGACAAGGCTGTCATAGTGCCTGATTTCATCCTCCTGCCTCATTGTGACAGGCGGCGTGGATGCTGAAAGCACGGCTTCGATTTGCTTTTCTCCTGCTTCATCCGTGTACTGTCGCTTCTTTGGAACAAGGCTGTTTCACCGTCGCACCAGCCATGATTTTATCTGTTTGCCGTATGCCATCCCGATGATGCAGGGCAAAAAGAAAACCACGGCGAAGAGCGAGACCATGATTATGCAAGTGCTCCAATCCGTATGTTTGTCGGGAGTAAGAATAAAGGCAAGCAGCAGCGATATGACAAACCATGAGGCGGTCAGGACAGAACGGTCTTTGGAAAACCATTTGTCTATGATGATGTCATACAAGAGGAAAAACTCGGCAAACAGTCCGATCCACCCGGCAATGGACAGGGTGGCAAACACAAATCCTGCCGTGGTCGCTCCCATGCGGAAAGCGATGGCGGTAACCAGACTGAATGCGGTTGCGGCTACTACAATAAGCGGCAGCAGCATCGTAAGGAAATTATCGGAGATTCGTTTCATAAAAGGGGCTTATCAAATTAAAATATGCTATTCAGCTTGTTTACGGCTGCAATCTTGTCTTCCATCAGTACCTCCGCATAAATCTGGGTCGTTGCGACAGAACTGTATCCAAGCAGTTCGCTTACCGTAGCAATGTCATTCGTGGCGGCGAGGGTCAGCGTTGCGAAGCTGTGCCTACCGGTATGAAAGGAGACCCGTTTGTTGATTCCGGCTCTCTTCGCCATCGTTTTCAAAACGGCGTTGCATCCTCCGCATGTACCTATGTCAAAGACAAAATTATCAAGCGTCTTGTCACCACGCTCAGGCATCCATGTCATCGCATTCGTGCCCAAAGGGACAGTCACAGGTTTTTCCGTCTTTTTCATCGCCTCTATCCTTATCACCATCCCGGACTGTGAATGTTCGATGTTGCCCCACTTCAACTGCTTCAGGTCACTGTAGCGCAGACCTGTGAAACAGCTGAACAGGAATGCCATCTTGGTTGTGGTGCTTCGTGTCTCCACCTCCATCAGCCTGTGCAGTTCCTCACGGGTCAGGAAATCGCGTTGGTCAGTCGGCTTCTTTATCCGCTCGTCCCTTGACAACAGGTGATATGGGTTGCACTTGATGACACCGTCCCTCGCGGCTTGGTTGAGCATCGTGTTCATCTTCAACTGGAACAGGTGCATGGTCGATTTAGCCAACCGCTTTGTTCCACCGTCTGGAGTCCGGCACTCATAGACATCGGTCATGTAGTGCAGAAATCCCCTGTAGAACTCCCGGTCTATGCAGTCCATCGTGAGACGCGGGCTTTTAATGTATGCGAGATAGCCGTTCACCATGCGGATAAGGGTGTCGAAGTGCTTTAAATAATCAGGGGAAAGCCCTGTGTTCGCATGCATGGCTTTGGCGTATTCATCCATCCAAGTGCTGACAAGAATTTTGTCGGTCTCCTTCAACGGGCTGCCGTCCTCTTCCGGTGTCTCACCAAGCAGCCGTTTCGCCCTGATGGCAACGGCCTTGTCCATCGCGTTTTTATTCAATTCCTTTGCATGTGGAGCGGAATCAGGGACAAGGTACAGTTTGGGATATTCGTACCACCTCTTGCCCTTGTCATAATAATCAAGGTATATTGTCCTGTTGCCGTTCTTTAGCTCGCGTGTCCTTATCTCTATCTTCATGCCTGCCTGTCTTTGTCGAAGAACCTGTCCATCATATTGACGGCATCAATTGTCAGGTGTTGCCAGCACCTTGTTCCATGTGAACGTGCGGATGTCGCTGAGACGCAGCCCCGTAAAACAGGCGAACAGGAACGCCTTTTTCAGTTCCCCGTCATCGCAGGGGGTGGCCATCATTCTTTTCAATTCATCGATGGTGAGATAGACCCTTTTGCTTTCCTGCTGGTGGAAGCGTTCCTTGGAGGTCAGCAGGGTCATGGGGTTGCGCTCGATGATACCGTCACGCAGTGCCGTGTTCAATGCGGCTGTAAGCACGGCCTGTGTCTGTAGTCCCGTGCAGTTGCTTATTGTCCTGTCTTCGCTTTTCAGCCGCCTGTTCTTCGCAGTGCGGAGGAAATTGATGAAGCCGCGGCAGAAATCCAAATCGACCTCCAGCATGGATATGTTGAGCCGTCAGGCTGCGTATTGTTTTCACCTGCAAATGTACAACAATTGTTTTGTTTCACGTAACAAATACGCAACAAATATAAGGAATTTATGGAAATTTATGTTTCTACAAGGGAATCAAAAAGTATAATCAATTATAATTGAATACCAATATATTACGTTTCTTTTAGTTGCTTTGTTTTCACTTGTTTTGATTTTGTTTTCTCTTCGCAAAACTTAAAGTTCAAAGATTTTGACAATGATGGTATAATAAGTAAAGGAGAATGGACTCTTCAAGATCATGGCGACTTTAAAGTGATAGGTAATACTACTCCACGTTATCAATATTCAATAACATTGAACGCATCATATGCAGGTTTTGATATAAATGCTTTTTTCAGAGGAGTAGGACAAAGAGATGTGTATCCAGATAAAGAAAGTGCAGCTTTTTGGGGACCTTATTCAAAAAAATATATGGTTATGCCTAAATTTGTAGGAGAAAATATATGGACAGAAGATAACCCTAATGCTTATTTCCCCCGCCCACAAGCATATATTTCTACTGGCTCACAAGATCTATCATATGCTCAGACAAAATACCTACAGAATGCAGCTTATTTGCGTCTGAAAAATTTGACGATGGGGTATACTTTACCAAACTCTTTAACAAAAAAATTACACATTGAAAAATTACGTGTATATTTTACCGGACAGAACTTGTTCGAATTTACGCCACTTACCGATGCTTATGATCCGGAAGGCTTAGCACATGACCCGGATGCAGGAGAAAGTGTAGGTATTGGTACTGCTTATCCAATACAACGCACTTACTCTTTTGGTATTGAATTACAATTTTAAACACTGAAAAAATCATTTATATGAAAAAATATATATTACCTATTTTAACCGTATGTGCAACTTTACAATTGTTTTCCTGCAGTGATGATTTTTTAGAAAGAACACCAGACACTCAGATTCCAGAATCGCAAGTTTTTTTTAATTCAGAAACAGGGCTACAAATGTTTTCTGATGGATTTTACAGATATTTTTCTGCTAACTCCATCAAAGAAGATGCGACAAGTGACAATTGTGAGCACCTTGGTTCTCCGGCTGATATCCGTACTAAAGACTACGCCTTACCTACAGCTTTGGGTTCAGGTGGATGGGACTGGACAAGTATACGTAATGTAAACTATTTTATCAGCAAATGCAAAGAATCAACTGTTGAGTCTGAAATAAAAAATAAATATTTAGGCTTAGCACGCTTTTTCCGTGCTTATCTTTATTTTTCTAAAGTTAAAGCATTTGGTGATGTTCCCTGGTATTCAAATGCATTGAACACAAACGATGATGAAGAATTATATAAGGCACGTGATTCAAGAACATTGGTGATGGATAGTGTTTTGGCTGATTTAGATTTCGCTATTAAGTATTTACCTGAAGAGCAATATCATAATCGGATTTCACATTGGACAGCTTTAGCATTTAAGTCTAGAATATGTCTCTATGAAGGTACATGGCGTAAATATCATCCATCTTATAATCTACCTAATGCAGAAAAGTTTATTCAAGAATCTTTTAATGCTTCTAAAGAATTAGTAGATAAAGGACCTTATAAATTATATACTACGGGTAATCCAGTTAGTGATTATCGTATGTTATTCCTTTTTACTACGGCACCTGCAGAAGAATGTATACTTTCTCTTTCATTCCCACAAGATCAGACGGGAGGTGGAGCTGAATATAACTATTTTTTCACGGACTATTCGAATGGAAACCATGGGGCCACTCGTTCATTGATAGAAGATTATTTTATGGTAGATGGAACATCGTTTAACGTGAAATACTCAGAAGCAGAACAAGAAACTATGAGTTTTGCTGATGAAATGAAAAATCGTGACCCACGTTTGGCTGCTTCTATTATTACACCAGGATATATACGTTATGGAACTGATGGAGGCCGTAATTATGGAGATTTCATGCAAAATCGTACAGGATATCAAATCTGTAAACGTGTGGGACCAGAACCTTATGTTGATTATCGTGACATAATTTTAATGCGTTATGCCGAGGTTTTATTGAATTACGCTGAGGCAGCAGAAGAATTAGGTAAGCTTGATAAGACTATTCTTGATAAAACAATTAATGAAATTCGTAAACGAGCAGGTTTTAACATTCCCCTTATACTTGAGAATATAACTACAGATAATCATCAAAGAGCTTTGTATCAGCAAATAAAAGATAACGATGTTTTATGTGAAATTCGTCATGAACACCGGGTCGAATTAGCTTTTGAAGGTCTAAGATATGATGATATTATACGCTGGGGAGAAGGACATTTGTTTAGAGAAACTTATGAAGGTATCTATATAAACGCAGGTATCAATACTCCTGTTGATTTAGATTCAGATGGAATAAATGATGTCTGTTTTGTTCGTGAAAAGCCAGAAAACCTTGATAAGAATCTTACCTATATTGAAATTATGGGAGCAAATGGATTTAGTAAAGGAGATAATGAAGGGGGACGAATTATTCCATATAATAAGGAGTATGTACCTTTTGAAGACTGGGAATATTTAAAACCTATACCGACAGAAGAATTGACATTAAATAAAAATCTTAAACAAAACCCTCAATGGGAACTGATTAAATAAAAAAGTTAGACAATGACTATTTAATATTATTGTCACTAGTAGAACTCATAAAATATACAGAGTAAATCTAGAATTAGATTTACTCTGTCCTTTTTTAAAAATAAATAATAGTATGAAAGTATTCAAATCTTATCTTTTATGGATAATATCGTGCCTTCTATCTGTATCTGGAATGGCTCGACAAGTAGATATAATTCATGGGCCATATTTACAGAATTTGAAAGAAACAGAAGTTACAATTGTATGGTTGAGTAATAAGCCAACTGTAGGGTGGGTTGAATTAATTCCCAATGATAATACGCACTTTTACTTGTGTGAACGCCCCAAATTTTTTGATACCACTAATGGAATCAAAAATGTATCTGATTTACATTCCGTAAAAATAAATGGATTAAAACCTGGAACATCATATCGGTATAGAGTGTTTGCAAGAGAGGTGTTAAGTTTTGATGGAACTGATGTAGTTTATGGACAAACAGCATCAACAGATGTTTTTTCAAAAGAACCTTTACAATTTACGACCAATAGTTCTCAAAAAAAAGAACTCTCCTTTCTGATTATTAATGATATTCATGGTCGCGTGTCAGATATAAAATGCCTTCTTGAAGCTGCAAATTACAAAGAAAAAGAGCTATTTTTCTTCAATGGAGACATGTTATCTGAAGTTTCTAATCGTGATACTATTTTTTCTGGTTTTATGGATGAGGCTGTTAAACTGTTTGCAAGTGAAAAACCTATGTACTATGCTAGAGGTAATCATGAAACGAGAGTTTTTTTTGCCCGGCACTTTCAAGATTTGTTTTCTGTTAAAGAAGAGAATTTATATTTTATGTTCCGACAAGGCCCAATTTGCTTTATTGTACTTGATACAGGAGAAGATAAACCTGATTCTGATATTGAATATTGTGATATCACGGATTATGATACCTATCGTAGTGAACAGGCAAGATGGTTGTCAGAGGTAGTTAAATCTGATATGTTTAAAACCGCAGATTATCATATTGTTATAGCACATATGCCTCCATTAACTGATAGAACTAAACGGTGGCATGGACAAGAAGAGATACTTCGTAAATTTATTCCGATATTAAATGAGGTAGATATAGATTTAATGCTTTGTGGTCATTTACATAAGCATATTTATCAAAAGCCATCATCACTAATTAAATTTCCTATATGGGTAAACTCTTTTGATACTGTAATTGAAGGAACTTTACACAAAGGAAGATTGAGTATAAAAATGTTAGATAAAAAGGGAAACATACTATTAAATCATAATTATTAATCAAACTTATAGCTGAATCCCACTTCTATTTACACAAAATTTTGGACAGCGTTGAATATTACTACAATAAAAAGAATTAAAAAACAATTAAAATGGAAAGAGCCCAGTACAATACCGGACCCTTTCCATTTAACCGGGATAATATTGAAACTATCCAACTTTTTGGGGCACTTTATCTTTTGGAGGTTAAAACAGTGCCCCTTTTTATCTTATTCTGAAAGGGGAAGATTACATCATACCGCCCATGCCACCCATTCCCGGAGCAGCCATCGGCATTTCAGGTTTTTCTTCCTTCTTTTCTACGATGACACATTCTGTAGTCAGGAACATACCTGCGATAGAAGCGGCATTTTCCAATGCTACACGAGTAACCTTTGCAGGATCAACTACACCGGCAGCATGCAAGTGTTCGTATACATCTGTACGGGCATTGTAACCGAAGTCACCTTTACCTTCACGTACTTTCTGTACTACAACCGCACCTTCCTTACCAGCGTTAGCTACAATCTGACGAAGCGGTTCTTCGATGGCACGCTTGATGATTTCGATACCTGTAGTTTCATCTGCATTGTCACCTTTCAAGCCTTCCAATGCATCGATGGCACGGATGTAAGTTACACCACCACCCGGTACGATACCTTCTTCGATAGCGGCACGAGTTGCACACAAGGCATCATCTACACGGTCTTTCTTTTCCTTCATTTCTACTTCACTGGCAGCACCTACGTAAAGAACTGCTACACCACCTGACAATTTAGCCAGACGTTCCTGCAATTTTTCCTTATCGTAGTCAGAAGTAGAGTTCTTGATTTCAGCCTTAATCTGGTTGATACGTTCCTGAATCAATTCTTTCTGACCTGCACCGTTTACGATAGTAGTGTTTTCCTTAGAAACAGTTACCTTGTCGCAAGTACCCAACATTTCGAGTGTGGCCTGTTCCAGTTTCAAACCTTTTTCTTCGCTGATAACTACACCACCAGTCAATACGGCAATATCTTCCAGCATAGCCTTACGACGGTCGCCGAAGCCCGGAGCCTTCACAGCACAAATCTTCAACTGACCACGCAGACGGTTAACTACCAAAGTTGTCAACGCTTCGCTGTCTACATCTTCTGCGATAACCAACAAAGGACGTCCGCTCTGTACAGCCGGTTCCAAGATAGGCAAGAAATCTTTCAAGTTAGAAATCTTCTTATCGTAAATCAGAATATACGGATGTTCCATCACGCACTCCATCTTTTCAGTATCAGTTACAAAGTAAGCAGACAAGTAACCACGGTCAAACTGCATACCTTCTACCACGCCGATTGTAGTATCTGTACCCTTAGCTTCTTCGATAGTGATAACACCGTCTTTAGAAACCTTGCGCATTGCATCCGCAATCAACTTACCGATAACCGGATCATTGTTTGCAGAAATTGTAGCCACCTGTTCAATCTTGTCATAGTTATCACCTACTGTTTCAGATTGAGCCTTGATAGATTCCACAACCTTTGCCACAGCCTTATCGATACCACGTTTCAAATCCATCGGATTTGCACCGGCAGTTACGTTCTTCAAACCAACACCTACGATTGACTGAGCCAATACAGTAGCAGTAGTTGTACCGTCACCCGCATCATCACCAGTTTTAGAAGCAACTGATTTTACCAGCTGAGCACCTGTGTTTTGGAACGGATCGCTCAATTCCACTTCTTTTGCTACAGTTACACCATCCTTTGTAATGTGAGGAGCACCGAATTTCTTTTCGATGATTACATTACGACCTTTCGGGCCCAGTGTTACTTTCACTGCATTAGCCAATTCGTCTACACCTTTTTTCAACTGATCGCGAGCGTCAATGTTGAAGAGAATATCTTTTGCCATAGTGAATTTCCTTTCTAATCTTAAATTCGTTAATTACCTAAATTATCCCAAAACTGCCAGTACATCGCTCTGACGCATCATCAAATACTTCACACCTTCGTATTCGATTTCAGTACCAGAATATTTACCATACAATACAGTATCACCTACTTTCAAGACCATTTCTTCGTCTTTAGTGCCATGGCCAACTGCCACTACTTCACCCTGCAACGGTTTTTCTTTCGCTGTGTCAGGAATAATGATACCACCGATTGTTTTTTCTTCTGCAGGAGCCGGAAGAATCAGGACTCTGTCTGCTAATGGTTTAATGTTCATAATGCTATAATTTAGTTTATATTTTATCGTTTATCAAATGCGTTAAAGCACCTATCTTTCTGCGAAAAGCGTGCCAAAACAAAAGACTGACATTCTGACATGAGTAAACTGACAGGAATGGCCGTTCTACTGACAGTTCTGGCATCTACCCCTACACGCAAACAAACTTCCGTTATTGGAGATATATCGAAAAATAATTATCTTTACCACCTAAACCTAACATAATAAATATATGAACAGACCTCTGCAAACACTTACTTTAGCCGCTGCACTTTCCTGCACAATGGCTACGGGTCGGGCTTCCATTCTTACACAAACGCCCAATCAAAAGAACAATGACTACGAAATGTTTATGGAAAAAATCCGGAATACGACTATTAAAAATCCTTCCATTGACAAAAATCTAGCTTTGTTTCAGGAAAACGGCTCATTTAGCGACATTGATTATGATGATACCCAGATGACTAACTGGACTCCGATTCAACACATAGAACGTTTGTCGGATTTTGTCTACGCATATACCAACGAAAAGAACAAATACTATCAGAACGAAGATTTATACCAGAAAATCGTCAAAGGATTAGAATACTGGTATGACGTAGATTCTGAAAGTGACAACTGGTGGCACAATCAGATTTCCGAACCACAGAAACTCGGGGTGCTGCTCATTCAAATGCGCATTGGAAAAAAACAGATTCCACAAGAACTGGAAACAAAAATATTGAAACGGATTCAGGAAACAGGCGGAGACCCGGCTAAATGGACAGGCGCCAACCGTACAGATATTGCTCTACACTGGATTTACCGTTCTTGTCTGACACAAAATGAAGCCGATTTGAAAACAGCTATCGACAACGTTTTCAATCCGGTGGTATATACCACAGAAGAAGGATTCCAACATGACAACAGCTATTTCCAGCATGGAGAGCAGCTTTACATCGGAGGCTATGGAGATGAAATTCTTAAAGGTGTTACCCAGGTAGCTTCCTATGCATTGGGCACACAGTATCAACTTGATAAAGAGAAAGTGGAACTGCTCAGTAAGTTCATGCGCGAGACTTATTACCGTACCGTACGTGGCCAGAATATGTCGTTCGATGTAGTAGGACGCAGTGTAAGCCGTCCAGGATTGCTAAACAAACGAACCACTACCACTTATGCCCAGCGAATGATTGACATCGATCCGGCTCATGCCGATGAATACAAAGCCATCATCGCCCGCCTGAACCGAAAGCAGCCAGCCGACTATCAGGTAACCGCTTCACATACCCATTATTTCCGTGGTGACTACTCATTACATGTGCGTCCTCAATATAACTTTGACGTACGTTTGGCTTCTACACGCACTAAGAAATGTGAATACGGTAACAAAGAAAACCTGAAAACCTATTTCATGTCCGACGGATGTACCAACATTGTACAAACAGGCGATGAGTATTTCAACATCTTCCCAGTATGGAACTGGTGCCATATTCCGGGTACTACCGCTCCTCAAGTGGAAAAAATACCGATGGATCCGAAAGCATGGGGCGTGTTAGGTACTTCCACATACGCCGGTGGAGTTTCCGATAGTATTTATGGAGCCACGGCATACGCTTACATGGATACCAATCCTGAAGTAAACACCGGAGCCAAGAAAAGCTGGTATTTCTTCGATAACGAAGTGGTATGTCTGGGAGCTGGTATACAATCCACTTCCACTTATCCGGTTCACACCACTGTCAACCAGTGCTTCCTGAAAGACGGCATCTTAGTAGATAAAGGAGGTAAAGAAGAGACCTTAGCAAACGGAAGCTATACCTTGCAAGCTCCACAGTGGGTATTGCATAACAAAATCGGCTACTTCTTCCCACAGAAAGAAGAAGTGTTCCTGACAGCCCAGACACAGAGCGGACGCTGGTATGACATCAACACCAGCAAATCGAAAAAAGAAGAAAAGATGGATGTCTTCACATTGGGTATCAACCACGGTGTGGGTCCGAAAGACGGCTCATACGCTTACATCGTAGTGCCGGGAAAAACTTCCGCACAAGAAATGGAAGCCTATCAGAAAGAAAATGCCATCGAAATTCTGTCGAACAATGCAAAAGTACAGGCTGTTCGGAATACCAAACTGAATGTCTGGATGGTGACTTTCTTCGAAGCAGGTACCTTCAAACATAAAGAACTAAGTGTAACCGTAGATAAGCCATGCGTACTGATGGTAAAAGACATTAACGCTAAATCGGCTAATCTGCATATTGCCGACCCGGGACAAACTCAATCGCCCATTAAAGTGGAACTGAAAATCGGCAAAAAGAAACAAGCTCTCACAGCCGACTTCAGCCAAACTGGCATTTATGCAGGAGCTACCAAGCAATACACTGTAAAACTTTAATCTCAATATGAGACAAAAAAGAAGCTCCATGGCACACTCTACTCAAGGCCATGGAGCTTCTTCCTTTTATTGTTCTTCTGATTCCGAAAACAAATCTCTTGCAGGAATCACCGGCGTCGTGCCTTTGTCCGCTTCCTGCCGGATACGCGAGGAGAACTTCTTTTTCGAAGTGATGCCCAATTCCGTGAGCATATCTGCCTGACGAATCAGGTTGCCTTTTCCCTGCGAAAGCTGCCCCAGCGCATTCTTGTAAGCCGTAGAAGCTGCCTGCAAAGAATCCCCAATCTTTTCGAAAGTCTCGGTAAATCCTACCAGTTTCTCATAAAGCACCGTTCCTCGCTTAATGATGTCCTGAATATTTTTCACCTGATACTCCCGCTTCCATAAATCCAAGGCCAACCGAAGTGCTGCAATCAGGTTGGTCGGACTAATCAACACGACCTTCTTCTGGTAAGCATAATTCCAGATATCCGGATCGGCCTGCAAGGCCAACAGATAAGCCGGTTCATTCGGCACGAACATCATCACAAAATCCAATGAAGAGACATTGTAGCTGGAATAATCCTTTCGGCTTAACTCATCAATGTGGGCTTTCACAGAAGCCAAGTGTGCTTTCAAGTACTGTTCACGTTGCACGGCATCTTCGCAGGCCACATAGCTTGCGTATGCCGTAAGCGATACTTTTGAGTCTATAATCACCTGACGGTTATCCGGATACACCACCAGCACATCAGGCTGCATCCGCTGTCCCAACTCGTTTTTGAGCGGTTCACCGTGTTCATCTTTCAAGAATTCCTGACGGAAATATTCTTCTCCTTCTCTCAGACCGGAATTTTCCAAGATAGTCTCCAATATCATTTCACCCCAGTTTCCCTGCATCTTGGAGTCTCCTTTCAAGGCACGGGTCAGGTTGTTGGCGTCGTCACTAATCTGCTTGTTCAACTGCATCAGTTCCTTAATACGGTCTTCCAAAGAAAAACGCTGCTTGGACTCTTTATCGTACACCTCTTCCACCTGATGCTTGAATTCTTTTAAATTCTCTCCAAAAGGTTTCAACAAGTTACTCAAAGTTTCCGAACTAAGCCGGTTGAATGCCTCCGTCTTTTGCTGGAAAATCCGGTTGGCCATATTCTCAAACTCCGTATTCAGTTGCTTCCGTAATTTCTCCACTTCTTCCTTCTGATTCTCCAGCCGTTCTTCCAAGTTGCGACGCTCTGCCTGTGAAGTAGCCAGTGCCCGACCTGCCTCTGCCCATTTCCCAGAAAGTTCATCTACCTGTCCACGCAGCCTCTCCGTTTCCTTCCGATACTGCTCTGTCAGCAATTCAGTACGTTCCTTTTCCACCTTTAGTAAATCCTGGGTATGCTGCTGGTTCATCTGTAACTCCGACCGCAAAGAAACGGACTTTCTCGCAGCCCACAAATAACCCAGCAGTCCTCCTACTATCACGCCAACAACTAAATATACAATTTCCATATTCTCTACTAATTTTCGAAACACCTATAAAAAACACAGGTTTCACGAAACAGAAGTCCGAAGCATCTGCCTCTTCCGTCTTCTTCCGTGAAACCTGTGTCCTTTTTATTTATGATTAATCGCTCACGCTTATCCGTTGATGGCAGCTACCAGTTCTTCCGGAGTAACCAGCGACTGTTCGCCGCTTGCCATATTTTTCAGCATGACTTTTCCTTCTTTCATTTCATTTTCACCCACAATGGCTACAAACGGTACCATCTTTGCATTGGCATAGCTCATCTGTTTCTTCATTTTAGCAGCATCCGGATAGATTTCTGCACGAATACCAGCCGCACGTACCTGTGCTAATACCGGCAATACATACGCAGCCTCAGCTTCACCAAAGTTGACGAACAGCAACTGTGTGCCGTTCACCGCTTCTTTCGGATACAAATCCAACTGGTTCAGTACGTCATAAATACGGTCAGCACCGAACGAGATACCCACTCCCGACATACCTTCCATACCGAACACACCGGTCAGGTTATCGTAACGGCCACCTCCACTGATACTACCAATCTGTACGTCCAACGCCTTCACTTCAAAGATAGCACCCGTATAATAGTTCAGCCCACGAGCCAGTGTCAAATCCAGTTCCACTTCCGACTGAATACCCAGTCCGGCAATCGTCTTCAGAATAAACTCACTTTCTTCTACTCCCTTCAAACCAGTCTCACTGGCAGCCAGCACATTCTTCAGTGTAGCCAACTTCTCTTCATTCGAACCGCTCAACAGGATAATCGGCTGCAACTTATCGATGGCTTTCTGGGGAATACCTTTTGATGCCAGTTCCGCATTTACATTGTCCAAACCAATCTTATCCAGTTTGTCGATAGCTACTGTAATGTCTACAATCTTATCGGCTTCTCCGATGATTTCGGCAATACCTGTCAGAATCTTACGGTTGTTAATCTTGATGGAAACACGGATACCGAATTTCTGGAACACGGCATCAATCATCTGCACCAGTTCCACCTCATTCAGCAGGGAGTTACTGCCTACCACGTCGGCATCACACTGATAAAACTCACGGTAACGTCCCTTCTGCGGACGGTCAGCACGCCATACCGGTTGAATCTGGAAACGCTTGAACGGGAAAGTGATTTCATCACGGTGCATTACCACGTAACGCGCAAAAGGAACTGTCAGGTCATATCGCAAACCTTTTTCACAGAATTTGCTGGCCAATTTTGCTGCATTGCGGCTCAACAGTTCTTCATCTGTCAGTCCAGAAAAATAGTCACCCGAATTCTGAATCTTGAAAAGCAGCTTATCGCCTTCCTCTCCGTACTTCCCCATCAAGGTAGACAGGTTTTCCATGGAAGGAGTCTCTATCTGCTGAAAGCCGTAGCGATAGAACACCTCGCGAATCGTGTTGAATATATAGTTACGTTTCGCCATTTCTACCGGCGAAAAGTCTCTTGTTCCTTTAGGTATACTTGGTTTTGTTGCCATAATGAATCAGTCTTTAAATTAACGGAGCAAAAATACGAATAAAATTTCTACCTTCCGCATACAAAACGAAAGGATTTCATGCTTACTCGCGACGATTCATATAAATCGTTACGTAGTAAATCAGCGTAGCCAGTGAACCCAAAGCAGCCACGAAATACGTATAGGCAGCCGACTTCAAGGCATCCGTAGCCTGCTGATGATTGAACGCATTGGTAATTCCGGCACTACTCAACCATACCAGTGCCCGACGGCTTGCATCAATTTCTACCGGAAGGGTAATGAAACTGAACAACGTGGTCATGGCAAACAGACAGATACCGATAAGCAGCAGCTGCGGAAAAGAGTTGACCATCAAAATACCTGCCAACAACACCCAAGATACGATGGAAGAAGAGAACTGTACTACCGGAACCAAAGCCGAACGCATACGCAAAGGCGCATATCCCCGTGCATGCTGTACCGCATGTCCACACTCGTGAGCAGCCACTGCCGCAGCCGCCACACTTGCACTACCGTAAACTCCTTCACTCAAATTCACCGTCTTGTTCATCGGGTTATAATGGTCGGTCAACATTCCCGACGTACTGGTCACTGTCACGTCGTAAATACCATTGTCACGCAGCATCTTCTCCGCCACTTCCTTTCCTGTCATGCCATTGGTCAACGGCATCTGGGAATATTTTTCAAATTTACTCTTCAGGTTTGCCTGAACCAGGTAACTGATAATCGCAATACCTATAAATACAATCCAAATCAACATAATTTCTTCATTTAATTGTTATACTAATTCTTTTAGCAAAAACCTTGCCAAAAGAAAGGTTGTCAGTCATTTCTGTCCAAAGATAAAGATTTTATTTTTCTATTCAGGCAACTTTACGTAATTTTGCTCCGTATTGAAAGAAAGACCATGATAGTTTGCATAGCCGAAAAACCCAGCGTGGCACGCGACATCGCCGATGTGCTGGGAGCCAAAAACCGAAAAGAAGGATACATTGAAGGAAACGGATACCAGGTAACCTGGACATTCGGTCATCTGTGTACCCTGAAGGAACCGCATGAATATACTCCCTCGTGGAAAAGCTGGAGTCTGAGCAGCCTGCCCATGATTCCTCCCCGCTTCGGAATCAAGCTGATAAACGACAGCGGAATTGAAAAGCAGTTTCACATCATCGAAAAGCTGATGCAAGAAGCTGAAATGATTATCAACTGCGGGGATGCCGGCCAGGAAGGAGAACTCATCCAGCGGTGGGTAATGCAAAAGGCCGGTGCCAAATGTCCGGTCAAACGACTCTGGATTTCCTCATTGACGGAAGAAGCTATACGCGACGGATTTGCCAACCTGAAAGACCAGGCAGAGTTCCAGCCGCTCTACGAAGCCGGACTGAGCCGCGCCATCGGTGACTGGACTTTGGGCATGAATGCCACCCGACTATACACCTTGAAATACGGACAGAACAAACAGGTACTTTCCATCGGGCGGGTACAGACTCCGACTCTGGCCTTGATTGTAAAAAGACAGCAGGAAATAGAACACTTCGTTCCCAAGCAATACTGGGAACTGAAGACGGTCTACCGCGATACGGTGTTCTCGGCCATCGTACGAAAGAGCGATGAGGAACTGGCTGAAGAGGCTGAAAAGGAAAAAGAGAATCCTTCGGCCAAGAAGAAAATACAGCCCGATGCCAACCGGGGTATTCCGCAGATTACCGACGAACAGACCGGAAAGGAATTACTGGAACGCATCCGGAATGTAGATTTTACCATAACCGAAGTCAGCTCCAAGAAAGGAACGGAAGCGCCTCCCCGCCTGTTCGACCTAACCTCTTTGCAGGTGGAATGTAATAAAAAATTCAGCTACTCGGCCGACATGACCTTGCAGCTCATCCAGTCATTATATGAAAAGAAGGTGGCTACTTATCCGCGTGTGGATACCACTTTCCTGAGTGACGACATTTATCCCAAGTGCCCTAAAATTCTGGAGGGGTTGAAAGACTATGCCGTTTACACGACGGCATTAAGCGGAAAACCACTGATTAAATCGAAAAAAGTATTCGATAACAGCAAGGTGACCGACCACCATGCCATCATCCCTACCGGGGTACAACCGCAGGGCCTCAGCGACATGGAAAAACGGGTGTTCGACCTGATTGCCCGCCGCTTCATCGCCGTGTTCTATCCCGACTGTAAGTTTTCTACCACCACCGTCATCGGTGAAGCAGACCGGATAGAGTTCAAAGTAACCGGAAAGCAGATTCTGGAACCCGGCTGGCGCGTAATCTTTGCCAAGGACGTTCCGGAAGAAGGGAAAGAAAATGAGGAAGAAAGTGTATTGCCTGCATTCAACAAAGGAGAAAGCGGTCCGCATAATCCGATACTCAACGAGAAATGGACACAGCCGCCTCGTCCCTACACCGAAGCCACCCTGCTGCGTGCCATGGAAACTGCCGGAAAACTGGTGGATAACGATGAACTGCGGGATGCCCTGAAAGAAAACGGCATTGGTCGCCCTTCTACCCGTGCAGCCATTATCGAGACCTTGTTCAAACGGCATTACATCCGCAAGGAACGCAAAAATCTGATTGCTACTCCTACCGGAGTGGAGCTGATTCAGTTGATTCACGAAGAACTGCTGAAATCGGCCGAACTGACCGGTATCTGGGAAAAGAAATTGCGCGAAATCGAGCGGAAAAGTTACGATGCAGGTACCTTCTTAGCTGAATTGAAGCAGATGGTCACCGAAATAGTTTACAGCGTACTGCGTGACAACAGCAACCGCCGTGTGACCGTTACGACTGATGACAGCCCTAAAATCCCGCTGAAAAAAGCAGCTGCCTCTAAAAACGGAGAAGAAGAGCCCAAGAAAAAAGCGGCTCCCCGCAAGCCACGGGCCAGCAAGAAAGCAGCCACTCCCGAAGCACCTAAGGAAGACAATCTGCCAGCCGATGACAGCATCTTAGGAAAAGCCTGCCCCATATGCGGCACGGGCATCATTATCAAGGGAAAAACAGCCTACGGATGCTCTCAGTGGAAGAACGGATGTAAGTTCCGCAAGCCTTTTAAAGCGTGATTAAAAAGCATATATAAAGATTATAACTAGCCAGTAAACACTCAGTAAGTCATATTGTAAAGAATAATAAATATGATTTATGTTTCGCTATTACTGAAGTAGAGTTTATACTATACCACTTTCATAATATGAATTTTACTTAGAACACCCTCCATGGCAAGCACCAATAGAAATCTACTTCAATTGTAACTTCGCCGCAGGCATTAACTGAAGCATATATTGTATCTTCAGTTAATGCTCACAATCATAGAAATATTTGGAAATCATTTTATAATATAAATAAAAGAAATACCTAACTTAGTAATACCGATATAATTATCATGCCTGTGTCCTACAAAGGTACCACATTTAGGCTGTTCATATTTATCATGATTCATTCTTGCGTATCCTACACCTATATTAAATTCAAGATTACATCTTTGGGATAAAATCATTTGATAACCATAAGACAATCCTCCACCGAAAAGGTTTCCCTGGTATCTATACTTTGTCCATCCTACGTTATAGTCAGCATACATAACATGTAATCCTACAAAATGTTTATAATATGGAATGCAGAACCAATATCTTAACTCAGGCTGTATAGCCAAACCAGAAATTTTCTTATTACCACCATAGGTGAAAGGATTATAATAAATTGAAAATTCTCCCGTAAGATGATTGTTAAACCGACCTTCCATACCCACATTCATTGTTGCAGCAACCCAACCCATCGCATTTGTCTTCATCACAAAACTTTGCGCATGTGCCTTGACTGTTCCCAAACAACAAAGCAGAAGCAGGATACTGATAAAGCTATATTTTAATTTAACTAAGCCATCCATAATTAGTAAACTTAAACCTATTAACAGATAATTCAATTATATAAAAACACTATTTAATCAATTCCAACAAATCTAACACATCGCCATCCACTTCTGCTGTTTCTCTTAATTCAGGCTTTAGAGCAAAAGCTGATTTCAAGTAGGTGACTGCTCCATTTAAATCATTATTTCTATTTGCGGCAATCGCTCTCACATATTGTGCTTCGGCAGACATGTCATCAATTGACTTAAGACACTGATAAGCTTCCTTATCTTTTCTCATACATAAAAGCAAGATAGCCTTATTCAAACATTCTTTGTACTGATAATATTCCATTGCCTCTCCATAATGACCGTTCATAGCCGCAGCCATAGCCCTTACTTCACGAGTCTTATCATTTACTGGCAACTTCTGAATTAAACTATTTGCCATTTCAAAATTCCTTGTAAGGAAATAGGCCACAGCTTGGTTAATAAAGACTTCCACAGGAGATTCTTCCGTCATAAAAGGCTTCAATACCGTAGTATCTGGCTGATGCTCTCTATTCAGCAAAGCGGCTAAATTATTTGCTGCAATCATTAAGTTGGGATGTAATTTCAAAGCCTCTCTCATCAAGAAAACCCGATGACTCTTAGTCGTATCTCTGTTGTTACAAATATATCTCCAATTTTCACTGGCAGTCAAATTATTCTTATCCTTATAATAAAGTTCATCAACCTCCTTATCAGTTAAAGCACGTCTTTCTTCATATTTATATACATATTCCACCTTTCTAAACTTAGGCAAATACTTATCTCTGATAAGATTGGCACATTTCAACCGTCTATATCCCCATGAAACTTCATCATGTTTACCTCTTGCTCTCTTCAGCAAAATCTTCAACTCTTCTGCCTCAGGAATGGAATCCTTCACCATCTCACTATATACAGAGTCCCAAGGCACTACAATACCATCGTATTCAATCTTTACTTTTTGTAAAGCATCGGAAGAAAGAACTTTCGTGATAGCTTCTACCGCACTCCTAATACGCTTCTTAGACAAAAATTCATTTTGCTCAAATGATCCATCAGGAGAAGTAAATCCCTTCACACTCAAATAAGTCAACGTTTTAGTGGTATCCCTATCTATATGCAGCAAAGTTTCTCTTAATCTTGAAAGTTCCCGAGCATTCGTCCCATCATTCTCATTAATTTTATACTCAGAGGGACGAAACTTCAGGTTCAGCAAGCCTTTTTCATTAAAATTCAGAATCTCTTGTTTGGGCGCATAACTATTGTCCAAATCATACGAGATACCATCAAATTGAAAATTTCTCATAGGAAACACGATTCCTTGAGCAATCACCACAGTATCTCTATACTCATCTTTACAGAAAGTACTGATTTTAATATATACTTCAGTTGCATATTTATCATTAATGTCTGCAATCTCGCATGAATCGGCATAGTTAACCATTTCCTTTATATCATCACTACCAATTACTTTAGCGAATTTAGAATAATACTCCTTCTCTCTCATATCACCGCACACATTTCCTCGTTTAATCAAAATGTCATAATTCACACCGTCGTATACAATAGGTGTATATGCCTTTTGGGTCTTACGTGTATAATTCATTAGATACGGCTGCATAACAATACGAGAATCCTTGAAGAATAGTTTATCGGGTATTTTATATCTCGTTTTCAGGAATACATGATTCTTCACAACCTCCATTTCAGAAGGAGAAAAAATAAACTTGGCATTTTTGTCCATCATAGAGGTAACCACAATTTCAGGTAAAACTGTATTTGAAGGTTTCAGTTTCACATCAATCGTTTTCCGGCCATTCACATATACTTCCTCCTCATCATATCCCATATAGGAGAATTTCAGTACAGCATTAAACTCCACACTGATACTATATCTACCGTCCACATCTGTAATAGTTTTATTATTGTCACCACAAAGTACATAGGCACCAATAACTGGAACATTATTTTCATCTATTACAGTACCCCTAACAGTAATAATGCTTGTTTGGGCAAAAGTCTGTACCATTCCAGTACAAAACAACATCAATATATAAACAAATAATCTTTTCATTGCAATCAGACAAGATTGAATATATTTACTAAATTTCAACTCCACCATCACCACTATCATTTACTCCATCCCAATCAGGATTAATACTTATATCAAAATGTGGATTAGCTACAATACTACCTTTAAAGTCTTTGGAAATCCTATAAGTCTGATTTCTATGGATGTCAACTCCACTGATTTGATATACAGCAGCCTGAACAGGGTCACCCTCATAAGTATTCATATAAAGCGTAATAGTTACAGTAGATGCCTGCGAACTTATCGTTGGAAAAGTGAAAAGGTCAAGGTTAATATTTTTCTTTGGAATCGTACTTCCATTGTTTCCCTCGGAGACTTGTTCTTCGACTTCTATATAACTTTGTAGAGTCTTATTTCCAGAATAAGTTGTATCAATGGAGCACTTATCATAGACATTGTCAATCGTTACATCTGCACCTCCAATATTATCCGGCAAACCCGTCAGCCTTAATTCAAACTTTCCACAAGTATTATAAAGCTTCACGAAATCAGTAAAGTTACAATAGCAATCCACTGTAAAACTTTTCAATGCTACATAATATCTATTACTATTATAGGGCTCCAAGTAATTCACTTTTAGATTAGAAGTATCCTGTACATTCGTAAGTTTCTGATTATTATTCGCCACTGCAGCAATTACATACTTCCCAAAGGGCAATCTATTGAAAGCTATTTCATAAGAATCCTCTCCCAGATACTCTTTATCTACTCTTCCACTATCCACAGGAAGCAATTCACTACCCTCTACCTTAAAGAGATAATAATCAAAAAAATCGACCAGTTCAGACATCACCGCCACAGATTCTCCTTCAGGGGCAGTCTGAAACTTCTCAGCAGTAAAGATAAGACTCACATCATCCTTCCAGCAGTCGTTCAAATTCTCCCTCCAACAGGAAGCGAAAAAAAAGGCTGCAATAAATATTATAATTAAAGGTTTAATCATTTTCATAATTAATAATTATCCTTATTATATTCTACATAATTCAACGGAATAAAAGGCTCACTTGCTGTAATTTGCGTCTTCTTCCATAAGTCATTTACCTCTTGTTGGTCAGTGATGACATCAGGAATTCCTGTTTTTCCTCTTAAATCAATTATCACATTAAATGGATATCCATCCTTTACTTGAAGGTTATCTATATCAAAAGGAGTATTGAGAATTGATATATACTCCTTTTCAATCCGCTTTATCTTCAAACACACAGTCAATGGTTGCTGAATGCAATCCTTAGTATAGACTAACGGATAAATTGATGTATAATCCGATGATAACGTTTCTAAATACTGTGAAAAACACCAACCTTGACTTGTAAGAATATTATATGAAGTGTTAAAATCTGACTCAGAAGTTGTACTTGAATCATAAACTAACTCTCCCTCATAATTAATATATGCTGGGTACTTACATATAACTGTTCCAGATATCGAATAACTACTACTGACAACATCGCTTGTAAGTAAGATAATATTGATAGGAGTCGTATACCTATGAATATTATCATATGTTATAAACCGAGTTTCCCCTGTATTATCCTGCAAATAATTCTCTTTGTCTACATCAAACTCTTCTATACCAATATAAATACTTCTCGGTCTCTTAAACCATACCTCACTAAGAATATTTGTACTCTTTGTCACGATTTCGCCTTTATGTATACCAACACTCGCATTCAACACCACGAAGGACTTATAGTGACCAGGGCTCAATACTTCTGAGTTAAGTGTAAATCTACATTGCTTCAACTGGATATTCTCTGGAGACCGAACTAATCCCCCTTCATTATTCATACATGGGATTGTAGAAACACTCACGACCACATAATCCTCAGAACCTAGTTTCTGTTTCATAATAATATGAGAAGCCATCGCATAACAGAAATCATTATAATCTTCTTTCAATTCACCTCTGCTCATAGGAACCAGATCAATATCCGAATCGACATCAATAGATTGAGTATCTACCTTAAAGTTCACTGTTACCCCTTCATTTTCAACATTCAGCAAGTCACTCTTACTACACGAAACAAGGAAAAGCATCGTAACGAAATACAATATAGAATACTTATTCTTCATAATAATCATTTTTCCATTCATTATCAAATCTTAAATCCCCAAAATCGACAGGCACATCAATAATTCTGTTTTCCCTTATTTTAATCTTAGAGTATGTATAAAAATTAGGAACTACAGTTATTTTGCTATTTGCTTTGGGCAAGCGAAGGATCAAGGATTTTTCTATAAGAGGAGATATATCCGTATCATAATACTCAAAATTCATCTCCATCTGAAGATTACCTGATGAAGAAGAAAATTCATACGGACCATAAATCCGAGTAGCTCCGTCATTAATTGTTGGAGACGCTGATAAATGACTATCAACAATTATTCCATATTCTCCATTCAGTAAGGTTGGCATCTTATTCCAATCCATCTTATAATCACTGTTATCAGAGAAATACTTCGACAAAGAATACGAACACTTTTCCACAATAGCAGTATTTTCTGTTTCCTCACTTATCTTCTTGGTAGAAGAAGCCACACTTTCACCTTTACCAAACCAGGCAAACGATTCAGTAAAATTGTGAATTGAAAAAGTGATATTATATACTCTGTCAAGGGTAGAACCGTATTCAGTATCCAAAACAACAGGACCGTTTTCGCTATATTTTCCAATATCAAAAATCAATTGCCCCACCATTCTTTGCAATTTAAGTTCCACTTCACCCGAATTTATATCAGCCTGTGTAATTTGCCGGCTGCATATATAATTATCCTTACTGAGTGGAATCAGGACCTGTTCTCCATTGACAGATTCATACATTCTTTTAACCTTCAACTCCGATAATAAAGACTTTCCATCATGTTCAAAACCAAGTTCAAAATCTATTTCATGCTTAATTTTAGTCGTGGCAATGACTACCAACTGATAAATATAATCTTCTAAGTTTTCATTTTTAATCGAAAATTGGAAATCCACAAAACCCTCATACGATTTCCATCCTTCCACCTCTTTTACTAGATAGAAGTTCTCATAATTTATAGGATCATCATTAGATATAGAAGGAGTGTCATCAGCTTTATCGGCTTTATAAAAAAGAATCTTATACGCCAAATGACCGCCATTTCCTGCATCCAATGCATTATCGTCACCCATTGAATCTGAAGATTTGGACAGCCTGAAAGATAGCTGATTTTCCTGTTTAACAGGAGCTTCAACCAGTTCATTACCGCAACTACCTAAAACGGCTGTAAACAAAGCGATACAAACAATTCGCACAAACTTCATAACACAAATCAAAGTTTAAATATCATTCACTATCAATTCCAGAACCCTTCGTCTCCTGTAGTTATGCCCTCTGAATATTCAGGAAGTTCATTTGACACATCCACATTAGGTATCACCACGAATTTCTCATTCAACAACCACACTACAATCAAACGGACTTTATTTCTATCAAGCTTGACGTTTGGTACCTCTAAAATAGAAGAGTTCAGTCCACTATCAGGATTATAGTCCACAGTAAGTGTCAGTTTAACAGATTCTGTCGGAAACAAATAAATCCCTCCACAGAAAATTTTCAAATTCTTACAATCTATCAAAGCTGACAAGTCTGGAATATCCTTAAACGGATCATTCCCTTCAAATCCCTTTCTATAGCTTTCATAATCAAAATTCGAAAAATCCGTAGCAGAGAGAGATTTCATATAGGAAGTAGGAACATTATCTTTTTTCATAAAAGAGAGATTACTCAGCCGACAAACATTGTTAACTCCTTCAAAAGCAAGAATAATATCACGAATCTTACCATTTTGGAATGGATTTACATCCTCTACAGAATATGAGTCATTTTCTTTCGTTGCCTTAATTACCATCACATCCACACGAGCTTGAGCATGAGTAAGATTCGCACTAAATTCATGTTTGTTTACACCATCTGAATTTACGGCCAAATTGACTAAATTAGAAAAATGTCCCGAATTTTCTTCCAAAAACAACTCGTTACAATCTTTCAGGTTCTTCTCTGAATAGGGATGTATTATTTCAAGGTCAGACAATGATCCATAAGGGGAAGTAGGAAGATTCATATAACAAAAGCTACCACCATTACCCTCTTCATCCGACGAGACTCTCTTCATGCCTTTCAACAAAGAAAAATGATACTGCCCCAGTTCCAGATTCTTTGATAAGATGTAACCCTCACTGGCATTCCCCATCCATTTATCCTCATTGTTAGACAACAACCAATAGTCATTATCTTTTTTTTGAACAATAAATGCATCTAACAACAAATCCGATACATTTTCGTCAGTGAAGATATCTTCTCCCGATCTATTAGAAGCAGGAGGTTCTTTCCACTCAGTCTTAATTTCAAATTTCACAGACTCTACCTTTCCTATATTATCACCTGCTCCATCAGCCAACATATCAGAATCTGTGGAACATGACGTAAAGCAAGCCAGCATACCGCAGACTACCAAATAGGTATTTTTCATACTATAATATTTCATTGCAATTTAAAATTAAGACCTATTAAAATTCACTGATAACGATTAAATTTCTACATCAGTGTTATCTACCCCAGCCCATTCTTCACTAATAGTAATAGTATATTGTACGTTGGGATTAAAGATATTCTCTCCATCATCTCCATCATCACCTCCCTCCTCAGGATCTATAGTTCCAGGCTTTTTAAGGGTAATCAATTTCACCGTAATCAAGGATATATGATTCTCTTTTGCAGGAACATCTGGTACTATTATGGTTCTTTCTTGATTCTGCCCATTCGTGAAAACCAAAGTTACAGTAGATGATTCTGTGCTTGTTGCAGTCCCTCCATCACTTATTGAATTTCCAATAAAAGGCAATACATAAGCACCTTGATAATAACAAGTTCCACACTTTATCATTTGTTCATCAATGACATTTATATTGTCCGCAGTAATAGACGGTGTAATTTTGTTACTGGTACCAACAATTATATGTTGTTTCTCCGTATCAGTAAAACCATAAAGTACTGAGGATGATGTAGTAGCAACACTACCCAAGGTCCAATTAGTAGTCGTCACATCGGTGGCCGTTTTAACACTTGCTATATTATCTGCTCCTCCTAAGACATCGTGACCAGGCTTGTAGCCCACTTCGACTTCTCCATCTTCACCCTTGTAAATCTTCTTAACAATCACATCAATACGGCTATTTACTCTGTTAAGTTCCATCGAAATATTCACCTTCCCCCCCTGGCTACTTAAATTTTCATCCTTTACAGATTCAAAAGCGAAAATTTCATTTACATCAAGATTTTGATCATTTCTAAAAATCTGTGCTGATGACAGAATATCACTCCAATTCTTCTCTGAGCCTTGATTATAACTAAACGTTGTATTGCCGCCTACATTATAGATAGCCAAGAATCGATAAGTTCCAACAGGTAAATTAAAATTTTCATTACTCAATGTTTCATTATCCTTATCAAATGTATTAGAACTAGAATCTGTAGCTTTCTCAAAGCTATAAGTTCCATTTTCTGTCTGTTTATAAGCAACAATTACAAACTTAGCAGCATCTATCTCCGACAAATCAGCAGCACTTCTTGTTCGATTTGTACCAGAGTTGATATTCAACTTAAATTGCACATTCACGTCTGTCGTGTTAGATTCATTAGACACAATCGTCCCCTTATTACAGCCAACAAATATGAGCATTGTCATTACGGCTGAAAACACAGAAGTAATAATAGTTTTCATATAAATCAGAATTTAATTATTATCAATAAGTTTTCTACAATAGTTCGTTAAAAATTAGCCCAGCCTAAACGGCTCT
>ULQY01052846.1_pt1 | contig 29125 bp, 37 predicted proteins | sample 1954671 | NCBI WGS metagenome assembly ULQY01 (sample SAMEA4835660, study PRJEB28245) | human gut metagenome | biome: gut microbiome; material: fecal sample | place: Denmark | collected 2008 | reverse complement strand
TAGCCGCTGCCAGGGAGCGTCTGGCCGGGCAGGTGGATTATTTCAAGGCGGTGCAGTTCTTCTTCTACACCCAGTGGAACGCCCTGAAAGCCTATGCCAACGGCAAGGGCATTCAGTTGGTGGGAGATATCCCCATCTACGTCAGCCCGGATTCCAGCGATCTGTGGACGCGGCCGGAGCTCTTCCAGACCGACGGCCAGACCCACCTGACGCAGGTGGCAGGCTGCCCCCCGGATGCCTTTGCGGCAGACGGTCAGCTCTGGGGCAATCCGCTTTACGACTGGCCCCGCCACAAGGCCGAGGATTTTGCCTGGTGGAAGCGCCGGATGCAGCACGCTACTTCCATTTATGATGTCGTGCGCATCGACCACTTCCGTGGTTTTGAGAGCTACTACGCCATCCCTGCCGGAAACAAGACGGCGGCGGGCGGCCACTGGGAAAAGGGGCCGGATCGTGCTTTCATCGATGCCATCCACGAGACCCTGGGTCAGGGCGGCATCATTGCGGAGGATCTGGGATACCTGACCCCTGAGGTCAAGACCATGCTGGCTGCCAGCGGCTATCCGGGCATGAAGATCATGCAGTTTGCCTTTGACAGCCGGGAACCGGGTAACTATCTTCCCTACACCTACCCTCACAACAGCGTGGTCTACACCGGCACCCATGACAATGTGACCACCGAGGGCTGGCGGCAGTCTGCCAGCCCCGAGGATGTCCACTATGCCTGCCGTTACCTGCGCTGCCTGCCCGAGGATCTGACAGAGGCCATGATCTGCGCCTGCCTTGCCAGTGTTTCGGATATGGCCATCATCCCCATGGCCGACTGGCTGCATCTGGGCGCGGAGGCCCGCATCAACACCCCCAGCACCCAGGGAGCCAACTGGCAGTGGCGGCTGGATACCCCGCTTACCAGTCTGCTGGCCGAGCATATTGCCGATCTGACAGCACTGTATGACCGGGCTCCGGCTGCGGCAGACCGCTAAAACGTTCCTTCTTCTATTCTCCCCATACAAAGACGGCAGGCCCTGGCCCCTCCTTTCCGGAGGAACTGGTGCCCGCCGTCTCTTTTTATATTATTTTCAATTTTCACACAACATTTTTTCGCCGCATCCCGCACAGGACGTTCCACATATTTCCGCGCAGAGCCGTTTCTTTTTTACAAAGCGGCCACAGCATCTTCACAATTCTTTCGCATTTTGGGTTTCATCGCTCTCTTGTTGTTTTTGGGCAATTATGCTATAATCCAATTAGCTTCACGTCCGCCTTTGCGCGGATTTTACGAACGAAAGGAGTTTTCCACCATGGAATTTACCTATCAGAGCACGATGCAGCTGCCCGCATCCTATGCGGTTCTCTCCGAAGATGAAATGGTCTACACCGTTGGCGGCGCTTTTGAGCTGAATATCAACGCGCAGGATGTCCTGAATTTCACCGTCAATGTCGGTGTCAACCTGGTACGTATGCTGGGTCAGGCTGCCATCAGCAACACCATTGCCGGTATTATCGACATGCGGAACGATGGTCTGACCACGATGGGTGCCATTGAGCATTATTGGGGCCGCCAGACTCCCGTGGGCAAGACCATGACTGTGGTTGCTGCCGGTTTTGCAGGCGTTTATGTCTACTACTGGGCTAGGTCTGCTATTGAGAGCTTCCTGTCCATCTACAACGATATGCGGAATATCTACAACGAGAGCGAAGCCAAAAATCAGGCACAGGCCGCAGGTACAGCAGCTCTGGCCGCCTGAGTAAATCTTTGAAAGGAGCCTTTTATGGAAAACTTGCGTATGCCTGCATCTTATGCAACGCTTCCGGAAGAAGAGCTGCCGGAGATCTTTGGCGGCGGAGAACTGGGAGATGCATTGGACAGCTTTACGGATAACCTCCACCTGGACGATTTCTTCTTTCAGGGGGGGATCCTCTCCATCTCGATCTCGTTTGTGCCTCTGCTCCTGTTCAATGTTGTTGTTTCCGGCTACCGGTTTGTAGAAAACATTTACAAGAACCTGTCCAACTGGTTCGGTTATCACGATGATACCTTCTCTGCCGTTTCTAGTTTCACGGATGAAATGCGCCAGAAACAGCAGCAGCGCGGTATCTGAGTCCTTTTCCCTGTAACACGAAAGAGCTTCACGATTCCGGCTTCTGCCGGAGTGTGAAGCTCTTTTTGTTTGGCCGCTTCCAGATGTTCAAATGACCCGCAGGGCCCCCTGCTCCCGCAGACGGAGCAGATAGCAGCTGCCCGCACCGAACACCTTTTCTATCGCGTCGTGATATTTTGCCGTCAGCATACCGGGTACAAACGCCTGAATGGTCCCTGCAAAGCCGCCGCCCTGCATCCGCCAGGCTCCCCCCTGCCCCTCAAGCAGAGTCTGACTGAGGGCAAGCGCCACCGAGAGCCCCTGATGCCGTACGTCTGTGGAGCAGTAAACGTTCTGGCACAGGCCAAAAGAGGCATGTCCGCTTTCCAGAATCAGCTGCAGGAAGGCATTGAAATCCCCGCTGACCAGGGCATTCCGCTGGGCCAATGCGCGGGCATTCTCCTCAAAATAGTGGACCGTACGCAGAACAGCACGATCCCCGCAGGCCCTGCGCAGGCGTGGCAGAGCCGTCCAGAACTCCTGCTCCTTGACCTGCCCCAACACCTTACCGCCCAGACAAGCCGCCACCGATTCCATTTCATTCCGGATGGCCGCAAATTCACCGGTCAGCTCGCTGTGACTGTCCCGGGTATCAGTCACGCAAAGGGTCATGTCCGCCGGGAGCAACCCTGCGGTGTGGATCTTTTCTATCCGGGGCTTCTTTGGGTCGGCAAAATCCGCAAAGATGACCCCGCCCACGGCGCTGGTCAGCTGATCCAACAGGCCGCTGGGTTTTCCGAAATATGTATTTTCCGCATACTGGCAGATCTTCGCCAGCTCCGGCGCAGTCAGGCCACAGCCATATTCCCCATTCAAGATAGCCGCCATTCCCATCTCGAAGGCCGCAGAGCTGGAAAGCCCGCTGCCCCGGAGCACGTCGCTGGCGGTATAGGCATCGAAGCCACCCACCGTCTTTCCCTGTGCCTGGAAGCCTTCCGCAATGCCCCGGATCAGGCTGGCCGAATGGGTGCTCTCGCCCTGCTGAGGCTCGACCTCGCTCAGGTCAATGACATCCAGCTTGTTGAAGCCCCGGGATTTGACCCGGATAAAACCGTCGTCACTGGGGGATGCCACTGCGACCAGGTCCAGCGTCACCGCTGCCGCAAGACCATACCCGTGCTGATGATCGGTATGGTTGCCGCCCAGCTCCGCCCGGCCCGGAGCCGAGTAAACATGCACCTGCCGCCCGGGGCCATAGTAAAGCTCAAACTGTTCCAGCGCGGCGGCATACCGCTGCCGCTGGCGGGCCAGCACCGCCGGTTCTGTGCCATAGAGCGTGCAGAGCGCTTCGTCCCACTGCCCCGCAAGGATCTCCCGTTTGAGTTGTGCACTGGTCGCCATGGCCGTTCCTCCTCCACAAACGTTCTCCGCAAAGTCCGTGCATGAAGGGTCCATGCACTTGGGTTAGCCTTATTGTACTTCATTCCGCCCTCTTTTGCAATTTGAATCCGCAAAAAATCAAATTTCAGCGCGAAAAACAAAGTTTCGGATGTACTTTTGTTGAATTTGCAGATACAGTTATGATATACTGGAATCAAGAATGCGGTCAACTGGAGGAAACGATCATGGCAGATGTCTACAAGCAGTCCTTCAAGCAGAATTACACCAATAATATTGAATTATCCATCTTCAACTGTGGTCTGGAACGCTGTGCCCCGGGCCAGACCTGGGGCCCCGGTATCCGGGATCACTACCTGATCCATCTGGTGGTCTCGGGCAAGGGCACTTTTGAAGTGGGCGGCAAGACCTTTGAGGTCGTGCCGGGGGATCTGTTCTTTGCCCGGCCCAGTCAGCTCATCCGCTACTCTGCCGATGAGCAGCAGCCCTGGGAGTACAGCTGGGTCGGCTTCAACGGTGCCTGCGCTCACAAACTGGCGGCACAGCTGCCCTTTACCGACACTGCTCCTGTGCACCACACGCAGGACCCGGAGGGAATGCGGGCAGCTCTGACCAACATTTATTCTTCCCGCGGGTTAGAGCCTCAGGACGAGGCTGCCATGGTGGGGTACCTCTACCTGTTCATCTCTGCCCTGATGAAGGAGACCAGCGAGACGCGCCCCCACAACGCTTCCTCCTCCAATCAATATGTGCTGAATGCCATCAAATACATCCAGTTCAACTATTCGCACGACATCTCCATTGATGATGTCGCCAAGAGCGTGGGCGTTTCCCGCAGTCATCTGTACCGGGTGTTTATGCTCAATGTGGGCAAGAGCCCCATCGATTATCTGACCGAATACCGCATCAACGAAGCCTGCAAGCTGCTGAGGGCCGGCAACCTTTCCATTGCAGAGGTCGCCATCTCGGTGGGCTTCTTTGACCAGTTCTATTTTTCCCGGGTCTTCAAGCGGGCCAAGGGGATGCCGCCCAGCAAATACATTGCCGCCCAGAGCGAAAATGCAGATGCCCCCGCTTCGGAAGAAGCCTGACCCAATCCCATTCCAAAGGAGAATTTCCATGCCCTTACAAAAAAATCAGGTGCTGACCCTGACCATTGAGCGCCTGTCCAACGATGGCAGCGGCGTTGCTCACAGCCCGGACGGCGAGGCTGTGTTCATACCCGGCACCGCCCCCGGTGACGTTGCCGCCATCCGCATCGTGAAAGATTGCGGCCGCTACGCTTTCGGTATTTTGGATGCCATTCAGACTCCCTCGCCTGACCGTATCCCGGTAGATTGTGCAGTGGCCGGCCCCTGCGGTGGCTGCAGCCTGCGGCATCTGGATTATGCCGCTGAACTGCGCGCCAAGGGCGAAAGCGTTACCGATGCTTTCCGCCGCATTGGCGGGCTGGATGTACCCGTGCTGCCGCCCCTCCCCTCCCCCGAGATCGACCGCTACCGCAATAAGGTTCAATTCCCGGTGGGCCGTGATAAGAATGGCAAGCCCTGCATCGGTTTCTACGCCGGGCGCACCCACCGCATTGTACCCTGCCCCGACTGCAAGCTGCAGCCGGATGTGCTGAACGAGATCGGCAATACCCTCTGCGATTTCTTTGCCGCCCACAACATCCAACCCTACGACGAGCAGACGGGCAAGGGGCTGGTGCGTCATGTGTTTCTGCGGCGGGGTGTCCACAGCGGCCAGATCATGGTCTGTCTGGTCTGCACCCGGGCAAAGCTGCCCCACGCAGAGGAGCTTTGTCGCACACTGACTGCGCAGTTTTCCGATATCGCCACCATCCTGATCAATGTCAACGCCAGAAACACCAATGTGATCCTGGGCAGCGAGACCCACACCCTGTACGGCCCCGGGTTCATCGAGGACACCCTCTGCGGCGTTCCTGTGCAGCTGGGCCCTTTGTCGTTCTATCAGGTCAATACCCTGGCCGCTGAGCAGCTCTATGGCATTGCCGCAGAATATGCTCAGTTGACCCCAGATGACCTGCTACTGGATCTCTATTGCGGCATGGGCACCATTGGCCTGTCCATGGCAGACCATTGCCGGGAGCTCATCGGTGTGGAGATCGTGCCTGAGGCCATCGAAAGCGCCAAGGCCAATGCTGCCCGCATGGGTGATGCCATAGCCGCAAAGAGCCGCTTCTTCTGCGCCGATGCTGGTAAGGCGGCCTCTCAGCTTGCCGCCGAGGGCCTGCACCCGGATGTTGTGATGCTCGACCCGCCCCGCAAAGGCTGTGACGAAGCAACCCTTTCCGCTGTCGTCACCATGTCCCCCCGCCGGGTGGTCTATGTCAGCTGCAACCCCTCCACCGCCGCCCGGGATGCCAAGTGGCTAGAAGAGCATGGGTATCGGGCAGAAAAGGTGCAGCCGGTGGACCTTTTCCCGAGGACGAGGCATGTGGAGGTTTGCAGTAGTTATATCAGGGTAGACAAGTAACCCGCCCAAGCTCCCGACATAAACGCCGGGAGCATCCCGCCGATTTTGTCGGCGCCAACAAAATCGCGTTATTCGCGCGATTTGCGAAAAGTCAGCGAAAAGTGCGCGTAAATTCAGCGATTACGCAATCTAAGCACAAAGGCCGCCCAGTACGGACGGCCTTATTTTTATGCGGAGCGCCCCGGGATAACCTCGGCGGCTTCCGGGGCGAAGCTCCAATGTATATCAATATTTTCCCCGTCCAGATCTATGCGGTGGATGAGGCTGTGGACAAGCTCCCGCCTTTCGTCCAGAGTACCGTTGTCCAGAACGTCCTCTGCCCCTACCAGGGCATCCCGGGCAGCATCCAGGCGCTTGGCGGGCGGTTCCTCTACGGCCTCCGCCAGGGCAGCTTCCACGCCGTCAATTTCCGCCTGGAGCTTTGCCACACGGTCTCCGACCATAGAGGCAGGCAGCGAGCCGCCCATCTGGTACAAGTCCAGAACACGCCCCATCTGCGCCCGCAGATCGTCCAGGTGCTGTTGCAGCGCAGCCCGGCGCTGGGCTACATCTTCGTCCTGCTGCGGCCCGGACACCGCCAGCTCAAGCGCCGCCGGGTCAAACGCAAGCTTCCGAATTTCGCCCTCTATAACAGCGTCCAGCTTCGCCACCGCCCAACGGTCATTCCGGCAGTTTGGGTCGCGGATCATGTGCTTTGCGGATTTTGCCCTGGAGTAACAAACGTAGTATGGCCAGTAGCGCTTATTCTCGCCCCTGCCCGAGTAATTGCCGCTGGCAAAGTACCGGGCGCCGCAGCGGGCGCACCAAATAATGCCGCCCAGCAGGTGGGTGGATTTGAACGGAGAATCCCGCTCCATGCCATCCGAGCTGGTACGCTTCCAGCTTGAGGTGGCAAGCCGGGCAGCAGCGGCGTCAAAGGTTTCCTGCGAGATCAGCGGCTCATGCTGGCCGTCGTATACCTTTTTTGCCCAGTTTATCTTCCCGGTGTACAGCGGGTTTTTGAGGACGTCCCTCACCGTAGTATCAGAACCCCAGTCGCCGTCCTTCGTGGTGTAGCGTGCAGCCATATATTTACGGATGCGGTTCACCGGCCAGCCTTGGAGGTATAGAGAGAACACCTCCCGCACCTGCATTGCTTCATACTCATTCACGACAAGCCCAGCGCCGCCCTCAGCAATGGTTTTATAGTCGTAGCCGATGGGAGCAAAGCCGCCGCCGTGGAAAAGGCCGGCCTTTGCCCGACCGACACGGCCAACCGCCATGCGCTCCCGGATCTGTTCACGTTCCAGTTGGGCGAACACCGACAGGATGCCGATCATAGCCCGGCCAAACGCCGTGGATGTATCAAAGTTTTCGTTCATGGAAACAAAGGCGCAGCCGTTTTTCAGGAACACGTCCTCGATCAAATACAGGGTATCCTTTTGGGAACGGGAAAGCCTGTCCAGCTTCCAGACCAAAACAGCATCGCACTTTTTCGCCTGCACAAGGGAGATCAGCTGCTGCATACCAGGGCGCTCAAGTTTTGCCCCCGAGAAGCCCGGGTCAGTGATGACCTGCGCCACCACCCAATCCTTCGCCAGACAGTACGCCTTTAGACGTTCCTGCTGCTCGCTGACAGAATAGCCTTTTTCGGCCTGCTCTCTCGTGCTGACGCGGACATAGCACACCACCCGCAGGCGGGCGGAATCCATATCACGCATTAAAATCACCCCTTTTCAAAATCGGGGCGACGTGCTACAATAAAGGCAGTTGGTTCCATGTCAACTGCCTGTGCTTTGTGGCGCAGCCCCCTGTTCCAGCAGGAAGCAGCCGCCTCACCCTTTTATATTTTGTAGCACTGGCCCCAGCGCTGACCCTTTCCAGAGGGTCGGCGCTTTTTTATTTAGCTTCAGAACATTCACGCTTTGCTGCCCGGCGGGCAGCAATTTTTCTTTTTGCGCTCTTGATAAACAGCACGGCAGAAACAGCAGCTCCGATGCAGATGAAGATGAATACTGGATAGACAACGGAAATCAACAGCATTAAAATGCTCAAAACAGGAAGCATCCCTCCCATAAAGACGTCAAACCAAAGACCGTCCCCGCTGGGCTGCGCCTCCACATCGTCAAGACCGCCAGATTTCCCGCTCTCGGACACATAGCTGATACCAGTACCAGGAACCGAGAGGGTCGTTCGGGTTTTTCCGTTTGCCATTTTGCCAACACGAACGCCCTTCACTCCAACGCTGGTTGATACGCCCGACTTGCTGAACGTCACCCGGGCGGGGCCAGCCTTAAAAGATTTTCTTGCACGAACGCCCACAATAAAGCCTCCTTTCTGTTTACCACCAAAGACCACACCCCAACCGGGGCGTGGTCTTTTTTCATTTTACCCGGTGTCTTCGTGCATACTCGTAGCTTCGGCATCTGGGGTGCCGGATGCAGTACCAAAGTTCTTTTCGTAGGCGGCCTCGGCAGCCGCTACCCCGGAACCAGGCGGAGAGGCCTCTGCGCTTCCGGATTGCGCAGAGGAACCAACGATTTTTTGCATCACATCCCAGAACGCAAGCCGCTGGGCTTTGGACAGCTTGCAGTAATTTTCTACCATGTCCCGCTCTAACGGCGTCAGATCGTACTGCGCAGCCAGGGCGTCCACAGCGCCGGAACTTTCCGGCAGGAACATCTCCCCGGTGCCATTCAGCAGCCATTCACGGCTGACGTTGAACTCCTTGCAGATCAGAATCGCGTTTGATTCCGTCAAGCGGCTTTTCCCGCTTTCAAGGTACGACATAGCGGAGATTTTAATTCCAATTCTGGAACCAAATTCCTGCTGGCTTAGCCCCAGCGCCTGGCGCACGGCCTTTACACGTTCATTTTCGGTCATTCAAATCACCTCCTTTCTTGTGGTTCCTATATTACCACAAAATTTCGACAATTCAAGTCTAAAAGCGATTTTTCTGCTTGACTTTTTTCGGTAATCGAAGTATTATACTTGCGTAACCGAAACTAAAGACTTCGGTTATAGAAACCACACGGAGGTGAACCAGCAACATGAAGAACAACACCGCAGAGAAGAACAACGCCCCCAGCGCCGCCGAGATTGCGGCAGTGGTTGCGGCCTTCAAGAGCGCAACCCGGGAAGAGCAGCTGGTCTTGAACGGCGTGATGCTGGGCATGGCTACCCAGCGCAGCATCACCGAGCGGGCAGGGTGAGGGGGTGAGATTGTGAAAGAATTTCTTGCCCGGGTCGAGGTTCCTGACGGAGAGGTTGAGGAAATTCTCACAGAGCTTCGCGCCGCAACGGAAACCATTTCCAACTGTTACGACAGGCTGCGGCGGCTCGGGATCCTGACCCTAAAAGAAAAAGGCGCCAGCGACAACTGACACCTTTTCCCCGAGGCTACTCCTCGTCAGATTCAAGCTCTTCAATAAACACGTTCAAGACTTCGGACAAATTTCTCACAAGATTGTTCATGTCCTGCACAGTACAAGGGTCTGAACTGTTTGCACTTGCAGGGTGCGTGTAGAACTTGAAGTTAGACACCGCCTGACGTAGACGCATAATATCAGCCACTTTTACACCTCCCTTCTTGGAAGCTGGGCCGTTGCAGCGGCCTGCCTCCTAAGTATAAGGGAGGGCAGCCAAAAAGACAAGGTGACCCGCATGAAGATCACGAACCACTTCCCGGACGGCACCACCCGCAGCACAACGGCTGGCATCCGGGTGCCGTACACCGCAAACACCGCTCCGGCCTACCAAACTCTGGCAGCTGTGAGCGAGAAACCCCGGACACGGGAAACGCCCGAAAAGAGGTGATTTTTCCACACTTTCACCAGGGCTTTCAACACTGCTGATGCAAGAAACTAACAGGAGGCAACGAAGGAAATGGAAAGACTTTTGATGAAGTTCGGCTGCACCGCAGGCCAGGCCGCAGCGCGCGCCCCGCTTTATACCGGGGTGCTGGTCTACGAAGCCCTGGTGCTTGCAGCCTGGATTTTCCTGGCTCTCGACCAGGCCGGACGGCTTGACCGCCTGGGCTACAACCTCGGCCTGGCCCTTCGCCGCCTGCTGGACTACACCCACGAAAGAAGGTGAGGCCGCAGCCCCTGCCCGAACATCCACCCACAAAGCCAAAAGGAGGCACACGACATGGAACAGACCAAAGCAAGCAGCCTGATTGACATGGCCAACGGCGCCATCAAGGAGCGCCTGGACTACGAGATGGGCCGCGTGATTCAGAACATCAGCGACCCGAACACCAAGGCCACCGCCAAGCGCACCATCACGGTCAAGATCACCTTGGAGCCGGACGAGGAGCGCCAGCACGTTGAGGTGAGCGCCACCGCTTCCAGCACCCTGGCAGCCCTGCACCCGGTCAAGACCGCCCTGGCAGTCGGCCAGGAGGGCGGCCACACCGTAGCTGTGGAGCTTACCCCGCAGATTCCCGGCCAGTTCGACACCTACGGTGGCGAGGCCCCGGAGCGCAAGGTTCTCAAGTTTGCCGACATTCACACTGCATAAAGAAAGGAACACAAGATGGAGATCAAGAACAGCTTCCTCGCGGACGCAATCAACACCCTCGCCGAGCTGGGCAAGAAGGCCGCAGAGCCGACAAAGGTAGACATCAACGGACGCAGATTCATGGTGACCGGCGGCAGTTGCACCGAGATTGAGCCGCTCGAGCTTCCCAAGCCTGAGAAGGTCAATACCCGCAGCTTGAACGCCCTGGTGGTACTTATCAAGAGCGAGGTGGACAGCCAGACCGAGAATCCGCCGCTCTACGTTTCCTGCAATACCTACGGCGGCGTGGAGGTTTTTACCACGCCGAACCCCGAGGACGACCTGCACCGCTGGCAGCCCTACCACGCAACAGCCAGCGACCTCCCGCCGCTGGTGGAGGATGTGCGTTGGAGCTTTGACGAAGCGATGATCAAGCTGCGCTCCATGTTCCAGCGGGCGCCCGAGGGCGAGAAAAACGACGTGGATTACATCCTCGACCTGCTCTCCCACATGAGCATCGACCAGAGCGTCAAGAGCGACGACAACGGCATCACGCAGACGGTGCAGGTGCGCAAGGGTGTCAGCTTTGTAGAAAACAAGGCAGTCCGCCCCATCGTAACCCTGGCGCCCTACCGCACCTTCCAGGAAGTGGAACAGCCGGAAAGCGAGTTTGTGTTCCGGGTCTACGACGACCGCAGCATCAGCCTGACCGCAGCAGACGGCGGGATGTGGAAGATGGCCGCCCGGAGCATCGTCAAGGACTACCTGGAGGACGCCCTGCAGGATGAGATCGCCGCAGGCAAGGTCAAGGTGACCCTGTAACCCCTTTTGGAAGCCGCCGCCTGTGGAGTAGCGCAGACGGCGGAGGGTGGGAACGAGGGACAACACCACAGAAAGGGGACGCATACAGAAATGAAAATAGCCCTGCAGCACGGCCAGATCATACTGGCCGAGATAGAGCCGCTGCGGTACGACCAACTCAAGCGCATGGGGATTTTCCGCTGGAACAAGACCACGCGCACCATGACCGGCCCGGTCAGTCTGGACGCCCTCAACGCCTTACATAACCGCTTCACCCTTCCAGATTTTGTGGAGGCAGAGCGGGAACGTCTGGCAGAGGTCGCCCGCCAGGTAGAACAGCAACGGGAGGCCACAGAGCCGAAACCGATGGCAGCATACCCGGTCAGGGCGCAGATGTTCCAGCACCAAATCCGAGGTGCCAACATGGCGCTGCTGCAACTCGCCTCGGGAAGCAAGGAACAGCACAAAGGGTTTGGGTTTCTCTTTGAGATGGGCTGCGGCAAAACCCTGACGGCCATTGCCACGATGGGCGCCTTGTACCAGCAGCACCGCATAGAGCGGGTGCTGGTAGTAGCCCCGACCAGCGTGTGCAGCGTCTGGCCCCACGACCTGCAGCAGTTCGCCGCTTTCCCCTACCACTGCGAAACCCTGCTCGGGGAAAAGAAAAAGCGCCTGGAAGGTCTGGATGCCTTGGAGGTCTGGCCCTTCGCCTCGCTCAAGATTGCGGTCATCAACTACGAAAGCACCCACCGGGACGGAATCTTTGACGCCCTGGCTGAGTACGACGCCGACCTGATAGTCTGCGACGAAAGCCAGCGTATCAAGAACCACAGCGCCGCCCAGAGCAAAGCCCTGCACAAGCTCGGCGACAAGGCCCGCTATAAACTGGCCTTGAGCGGAACCCCGGTGCAAAACAACGCCGTGGACTTGTACAGCCAGTACCGCTTTTTAGACCCGGCGGTCTTCGGCTCGAACTTCTTCGCTTTCCGAAACCGCTACTGCGTAATGGGCGGCTACGGACAGCATCAGATCATAGGCTACAAGCACATGGAGCAGCTCATACAGAAAGAACACTCCATAGCCTACCGCGTAACCAAAGCCGAATGCCTCGACCTTCCGCCGCAGACCTTCGAGAACCGATATGTGAAGTTCAGCCCGGCGGAGCGCAAGCTCTACGACCAACTCCGAAAGTCCAGCTTCGCGGAGCTTGCAGGCGGCGACAGTATAACCGCAACCACGGTGCTGACCAAAATGCTCCGCTTGATGCAGCTCACCGGCGGCTTCACACAGACCGACGACGGCACCCGCCCGCAGCAGATCGGCACGGCCAAGCTGGACGCCTTGGAGGACATTCTGGACGACTACGTCCAGGAGGCCGGGCAGAAGCTGGTGGTTTTTGCCCGGTTCCGCCCCGAGATCGCAGCCATTGAGAACCTGCTCCGAAAGAAGGGCATCAAGTACGGTTCGATCTACGGCGATGTTCCGCAGGCAGAACGGGGCGGCATAGTGGACGACTTCCAGCAAAACCCGGAAACCAAGGTCTTTGTGGCGCAGATTCAGACAGCCGGCCTCGGCATAACGCTTCACGCTGCCAGCGCCGCAGTTTTTTACAGCATGGATTACAACTATGCGAACTACGCGCAGGCTTTGGCGCGGATTCACCGCATCGGGCAAAGCAACCCGGTGACCTACATTCACCTCCTGGTGGAGGACAGCATCGACGACAAGGTGCTTGCAGCCCTTGAGAAAAAAGAGGACATCGCCAAAACCATAGTGGACAGCTGGCGAACCTACTTCTAACCGAAAGAGAGGAAGAACAACAATGACGATTCCCGAACAGGTGGACGCATACCGCGCCCTGCTGGATGAAAAAGACCGCCTGGCAGAGGAAACCAAGGTCAACAACCGGGCCATCGAGGCCGCCCGGGACGCCCTCGCAACGGCCATGATCGAGGACGAAACCCCGCAGATCACCCGGAACGGCTACTCCTACACCCTGACGCCCAAAACCAAATACAGCAAGGCAGCAGGCAAGGATGCCGAATTGATGGACGCCCTCCGCTCCAACGGCCTGGGCGACCTGATCAAAGAAACGGTCAACGCACAGAGCCTGCAGGGTGCCATGAGCAACCTGGCAGAGGAAAATGACGACGAGCTTCCCGAGGAATTCGAGGGACTTGTGAACGTGTACAGCTTCAACGACATCACCCGGCGCAAGAGCAGCCGGAAACAGTAAGGGAGGATAAACACCATGGCAAACGAAAACGCTTTGGCTGCGGTTCAGAGCTTTGCTCTGGCACCTATCAGCAGCGAGGTCACTGACCTCATCAAGGAAGAACTGGACGGCCTCGGCCAGATTCCTTTTGATACCGTGAAGATTCCCAGCGGCGGCGGCCTGGCCTTTGAGCTTTCCGGCGACGACCCGGACAACCCCGAAACGGTACAGTCCCTGACCGGCGTAATTTTGCACCACCACGCCGTCAACAGCTACTGGCCCGGCGAATTCGACGGCAGCAACAACGTGCCGGACTGCAGCAGCGCGGACGGCAAGCAGGGTCTGGACATCAAGACCGGCGAAGTCCGGGACTGCTCCACCTGCCCCTTTAACCAGTTTGGCAGCAGCAGCAAGGGCAACGGCAAGGCCTGCAAGAACGGTCACCGCATTTACCTCCTGCGCAGCGGCGAAGTGCTGCCCGTCCTGATTTCCCTGCCCCCCACGAGCCTGCGGGCTTTCAAGGACTACGTTGCCAAGCGCCTGGTGGTAAAGGGCAAGCGCACTTCCAGCGTACTCACCACCATCAAGCTCAAGCGGGAAAAGAGCGCAGACGGCATCACATACAGCAGCTGCGTGTTCACCAAGGCGGGCGACCTGACCCAGGCGCAGATCGAGCAGGTAAAGCCCACGGTGGCCTGGATCAAGAGCGTGGCCTCCACGGTACCTGTGGTGGCGGAGGCAGAACAGCCCACCGCCGCACAGACCGACGCTGACGGCTTCGCCCCGGTGAGCGACAAGAACGATGTACCGTTCTAACTTCACGGCCTCCGACTGACCCAGTGCGGGCTGCAGGGTAACAGCCTTGCGGCCCGCAACTTTTTTCGACTTGGAGGAACACCGTGGATAAAGTAAATCTTGACGAGCTGCTGAACTATAAAGAGGAATACAGCAAGTTCGTGCAGAAACCCGAATATAAAAAAGAGCGCATGACAAGCCTCTGCCCCTTCCACGACGACCGCAAGCCCAGCTTTTCCGTGGATCTCAAAACCGGCAAATTCGTCTGCTTCGCCTGCGGCAAGGCGGGCAACTACGTCAGCTTCCGTGCGGAGCTGGACGGCTGCTCCAACGCCGACGCCTACAAGCGGATTCTCCGAGAGCATGGCGTGGACGAAGCCAAAAAAGAACCGGCTCGCCCCCAGGACTACACCGTGGATGACTACGCCAAAGAAAAGAACCTCCCGGCGGACTGGCTGCGGATGGTTTGCAGCCTGGAAAGCGCCAAGGAAAAGGACGGCACTCCCTACGTCAAAATCCCCTACTTTGGCGAGGACGGCAAACTCAAGGTCACCCGCAAGCGTATGGGGCCGCACAAGTTCAAGTGGGGCTTCGGCTCGGCTGGAAATATGCTGCCCTACGGCCTCTGGCGTAAAGAGGGTTTAGAAATAGCAGGCAGCTGCATCTTGGTGGAGGGAGAGAGTGATGCGCAAACCCTTTGGTTCCTCGGCTACCCCGCCCTGGGCATTCCAGGCGCTTCCACGTTCAAACCCGAATGGGCGGAAAGCCTCAAAGGGATAGAAACGCTCTACATCCACAAGGAACCCGACCAAGGCGGCCAAACCTTCCTGGGCAAGGTCGCCCACGCTCTGAAAGATGCCGGCTTTGAGGGAGAGGTCGAAACCTTCTCCTGCGCAGACGGCGGAGCGAAAGACCCCTCCGCCCTGTACCTCGACCTGGGCAAGGAAGCCGCCCAGGACAAGCTGGAAGAACTGCTGGCAGCAGCGCAGCCCCTGGACTTGGAACACCTCGACGACGCCCTCCCAGTGGCGATTGAGGGCGCACCCAAGAACCTGCGGCAGCCGCCCGGCTGGCTTTACAGCGATCACGGCATCAGCCGGATAGACGAAAAGACCGAACAGCCGGTCTGCATCTGCAGGACGCCGATCATACTGACCAAGCGCCTTAAAAAGACCGACACCGGCGAAGAAAAGATAGAAGTCGCCTGGAAGCGGGACGGCAAATGGCATGACGCGATTTTTCCCCGCTCCATGATCTTCCAGAGCCGCAGCATCACGGTGCTGGCGGACAAGGGCTGCACCGTAACCAGCGAGAACGCAAAACAGGTGGTGCGTTTCCTTGGCGCCTTGGAGCAAGAGAACATCGACGCCCTCGGCCTGCAGGAAAGCACCTCCACCTTCGGCTGGCAGTCAAACCACCGTTTTCTTCCCGGCCACGCCCCGGACATGGTGCTGGACATCGAACCCAGCATGACCCGCTGGGCCACCGCCTACTGCAAGAACGGCACCCTGGAAGCCTGGGTAACAAGCATGACGCCACACCGCAGCCGCCCCCGGTTCCGCTTCATACTGGCCGCCAGCTTCGCCGCACCCCTGCTGGCAATCATCAAGCAGCGTATCTTTTTCGTATACAACTGGGGCGGCAGCCGAGGCGGCAAGACCGCAGCTCTGAAAGCAGCCCTGTCCGCCTGGGGCGACCCGGAACGGCTCATGGCCAACTTCAACGCAACACAGGTGGCCTTGGAGAGAATGGCCGGCTTTTACTGCGACCTCCCGCTCGGCATAGACGAGCGCCAGCTTGCAGGCAACAAGCAAGAGGGCTTGGAAAAGATCGTGTATATGCTGGCCAACGGCACCGGGCGCAGCCGGGGCAGCAAGGACGGCGGCCTGCAGGAGCTGCGCACCTGGCGCAGCGTGATTCTGGCGACAGGCGAGGAACCCATAGGCAAGGCGAACAGCCAGACCGGCGTGAGTACCCGAGTGCTGGAAGTAGTGGGCGCCCCCTTCGAGGATGAGGCCAGCGCCAGCGATATGCACCAACAGGCAGCGCTAAACTGCGGCTGGGCAGGCCCGGCGTTTATCCAGTACATCCTGGACATGGGCGACGCCGCCATAATAGACGAGTACGCCGAGGTGCTGGAACGCATCCAGGCGCTCATGGGAACCCGGAACGGCAGCCACACCGCAGCAGTTGCCACCGTAACCCTTGCAGATCAGATGCTTTCCCGCTGCATCTTCGGAGAGGACGCCGAAACGGCGCAAATGGAAGCCCAGCACATGGCCAACTGCATCACGGCAGGCATCCAAGAACAGGAGCAGCCGGACGTGAACGAACAGGCCGCCCAGTACATCAGCGACTGGATCAGCGCCAACGCCAACAGCTTCACCGACACCAACGCCATCGGCCAGAGGTACGGCAGCATTGAGAACGGCACGGCCTTTATCCTGCCCACCATCCTGCGGGAAGCGCTGGAAAAAGGCGGCTTCTCCTACCGCAAAACCATGAACTGGTTGGCGGAGAACGAGATCATACAGATCGACCCGCACGGAAAGTACCAGGTTCAGCGCTGGTTTGGAAACAGAAACTGCCGCATGATTGCCGTGGACATGGAAGCTCTGCAGAACCCGCCCGACCCGGCAGGCTTCCGGGAGATCACCGACAAAGACGACTTGCCCTTCTAAGCCCGTTGTGCAAGCCCACAGAGAGCCGCAGCGATTCAGGCGGTAACTTTTCCGGCTGGGCGAAGTGAAGCGTCCACGGTGCAACTTTTTTCCGCCGGAAAAATGTGCATAGCACGCCGCAAACACCTTTCTAACACCTGGATTCCTCCACAGGTGTTAGGTGGAAATAAACGAATTTTCGCTCTTTTTATAAGTTTCTAACACCTCTAACACCTAAAAACAAAATACATTCGTGACGCGAGGCAGAGCGAAGAGCAACCGCCGCAGAGCGTATAAACGAAACTTCAAAACAAAGGTGCTAGGTGCTAGATTGCAAAATTTGACGCTTCAACGTCATACACAACTAGCACTCCTAACACCTCACCACACAGAAAGGACAAAAACATGGAAATCAACGCCACAAACGAAGCCCGCAGCACCGAGAATGAGAACGCCACCCACGACACATGGTTCCGCTTGAGCCTCGACCTGCACACGCCCCGCGACAAGGGCGGCTCGAACCCCGATTCTAACCTGAGCTTTTCCGGGACGACCCCGGAGGCCTTCGACCACGCCCTCGCAACAATCCTGGACGTGGTGACCTCCACCGTGTACGGCGGGCAGCTCAACGGCCTGCAGGAGATCATCGACCGCAGCACCGCCGAGCTGCGGGCCGACAGCGAAAAGGCGCAGCACGGCGCCGCCACGTTGGAGGACATTCTGCGCCAGGAGCCGCCCGAGGACGACGCCCAGCAGCCCAAGCCCAAGCGCAACCCCGCCCTGGATGTGGACACCCCGAAGATCAGCACGGTGACCGAGCCTCGCCCCAGCTTCGCCCCCCCCTCTAAGCCGGGCGCCCGGGGCGCAAAAGGCTTGATGCTGCTCACCTGCCCGGGCTGCAAGCACACCTTCAAGCACTTCGCCCGGGAAGCAACCGACAAGGTCAAGTGCTTCTGCGGCACAGAGGTGCCGGTGGACAACGTCGCCCGCTTCGAGTTCACCTGCAAGCAGTGCGGCAAACTTTCCTACGGATGGACGAACATCGAAGCGGCGACCATTGAGGCAGGCGCTCTGCACTGCGTCTGCACAGCGCCCGCCCCGGCAATGACCTGGCACCCTGCCGCCCGGAAATACCGCGGTTAAAATAAAACGCCCGCACCGGGAAGGTGCGGACAGATTGGAGAAACGCATGAACTACAAAAACCCGCTTCCTTCCCCCTACAACTACGAAAAGCTCGGCGCATACCTCCACGCCCTGGTTGATGCAGGCGCAGCCCGCAACGTGACCGAGGCCAGGAAATTGGCCCGCAGGCTGGTGCCCTCGGAGGCAAAGATTCAGAAAGAGATCCTCGCATACCTCCACAAGGAGGTGGGCGGCTTTTGGTGGAAGGACGCCGCCGGGCCGTACCAGCAGAAGGGCATCCCGGACATTGTAGGCTGCCACGAAGGGCATTTCTTCAGCTTCGAGGTCAAGCGCCCCTTGGTGGGCGAACTGAGCGCCATTCAGCGCCACACCCTGGCAGCCATCAACGCTGCAGGCGGCACCGCCTACGTCGTAACCAGCGTGGATGACGTGCGCCGGGTGTTCGACCCGCAGCAGAACGAAAAGGAGTGGTGACCCTTGCCATACATGAGCCTCCGGGAACAGCGGCACCTGCTGCGGCGATACCTCAAGCAGTACCGCTTGGAGCGGACACCAGCGCACCGCCAGGCTGTGCAAGACACCCTGCTCCACCTCGACCCGATGCACCCCGCTGCCCCGATCATGCGCCTGCGGTACATAGACTGCCGCAGCTGGCGGGCAACGGAGCTGCGAACCTACTACTGCCACAGCAGGGCCTTTGAACTGGAAACCCGGGCCATAGACGACCTGCTCCAGGTTCCAGAGGTTCAAGACGCAATAACAAAATGGGAGGAAACGCACCGTGACGCTTGAAGAAGCCTGCCGTCTGCTCGACCCGAACACGACGGCAGAGGAACTGGCGAAGATCGAATATTACAACGGCTTCAACGGTAAAAAGGCCTGCATCGAGGCCATCAACGAAGCCTGCACACTGTTGGTGGGAGCTGTCCGCAGCGCCCACCACGAAGCACGGAGCGGCACCGCCCCGGACAGCACCAAGGTCTACCTTGTACCCGAGTACGAAATCAAAGAGATTTTCAATGACATCGGGCGCAGCGAATGGAAAACAAAGACGTCGCCCCGAGAGCGCTTCTTGTGCCTGTCGCACACCTTGGACAACTGCCCGGCGCTGGTGGCCGTGGACAATACCACCGGCGACGCCTGGACGGAGGATTTTACAAGCCTTCCGGCGGCGCTGGAATGGCTCAACAGGGAGGATAAAAAATAAATGGACTGGATTTGTGGATTTTTGACCGGCTGCATTGCGGGCTGTATTTCTGGCTTGGTTCTTACGCCTTGCCGCAAGGAAACGGTTGTAGTTGTAACCAGAACTCCGCGCTTGGGTGGCGTGTTGCGGATGGATTGGAGCCGCTGCGAGTTTCCTGGATCGCCCGATGGATGGAACCCCGCAGACCACCCGCTGGAAGCAGAGGGCGAAGCTCTCGACCCAGTAGGAGGTGGCGCAGAATGAAGAACCTTGAACGGCTCGCGCTGGTTGGCGCACTGGCAGCAGCGGTCTTTGTGGAAGGTTCGCTGAACGCCCGGGTCAAAGACCTGGCACAGCAGCGGGACATCTACCAAAGCCGCTCCGCCAACTGGGAGCGGGACGCCCTCAACTGGCAGACCGAGGCGAAAGAAGCGGAGGCTCAGGTCGCAGATCTCAAAGCCGCCCTGGAGGCGGCGCAGGCTGGCCCCGCCGGGCTTGAAGTAGCATACCTCGGGGAGTTTAACTGCACCGCCTACTGCTCGGAGCAGTACGAGCATATCTGCGGCACCGGGGACGGCATCACCGCCAGCGGCGCACCTGTGCAGGCAGGCGTGACCGTAGCAGCAGACCCGGACGTTTTGCCCCTCGGCTCTGCGGTATACATTGAGGGCGTCGGTCTGCGGTACGTCCAAGACACTGGCAGCGCCGTGAAGGGTAAAGCCCTGGACGTGGCGGTGGAAACCCACAGCGAGGCGCTCTCCTGGCCTGGGTACGGAACGCACCGGGTCTGGCTGCTTGAGGTTGAGTGAATAGGAGGTACAGTATGGACGAAGTACGACTGATTGACGGAAACGCGCTTGAACAGGAAATGCGGGAATTTGCGGCGCAGATATTCGTCGGCTGCCACAGAACCACAACCGACACTGAAGAAGCTGTACATACCTGTGCAGATATGGTGAGCGAAGCACCCACCATTGACCCGGAAGATTTGCCGCCGTGCTGGCGCAAGTCCGTCGAGGATCCTCCAACAAGGGAGGATGGCAACGCCATAGGCAGCGTTCTCGCCATAGGGTATCACTGTAACATCCGCGACGGATTGTGGCTTGAGAACATCATGCCGTGGCACGTCGTAAGAGACAACCCGGGGATGTTCCCGCTCTGGATGCCGCTCCACAAGCTGCCCGACCTCCCGGTGCCGGAAAGAAGGTGCATGATGGGAAATGACTAACCCTTGCTTCCACTGCACAGATCGCCACCCGGTCTGCCACGACACCTGCGAACGGTACAAGGCCTGGCAGGAATTTCACGCCGCAGAGGCGGCAGATAAGCGCCGAAAGAATGACGCCTGCACCATCCACAAGAACGACTTTGACGAGGAATTCTGGCACGGCAACCCGCAGCGGCGACGGAGGCGGCACAGATGAGCCGCCCCAAGGTTCAGCCTCCGCAGTTCATAGCAGTGACGGCGGACGAATACGAACTGACCCTCGGCGCCTTTGATACCGTCAAAGAGCTTGCAGCTTGGAGCGGTCACAAGGTCTTCGCCATATACCAAAGCATGGAGCATGGCCGCATACTACGAAAAGGCCCGGCCAAAGGCTGCAAGGTGCTGCGGTTTACCGATGGACACTATACCGCCGGGATCCTGACACCAAAACCCCGACACAAATAACGAAACCGCCTGCGGCAGGTATAACACCCACCGCAGGCGGTTCTTATGCTCTTGGATATTCGGGAACAGGCTCCCACGAAAACGGAAATTCTTTGTCGGCCAGCCCCTGGCCGTTCCACGGCGTCTGGTAAGTAACCTCCATCCCGACCTCTGCGCCAGAGCCATCAACCAAGATCAGCATCAGGCCATCTTTGAGCGGCGTGTCCGCTTCATAGCCGCCGCTCCACTTCGTAGCAGTACACCACCGCACAAGATCGTCGCAGAGCCGCTGCCGGACGCATACCCGCCCGGTCTCTTGGATGCGGTACACATCCTCGGAAACGCCGGTCTGCTCCCCGATGAGCCGGACATGGCGCACATAACGGAAACGATCTCTGCCGTTGGTCTCCACGATTTTTGTATTCAGCCCAGCCATCAGCGCCGCCCCGCTGCTGCAGATTCACCCAGCAGGTAAACCCAGTGCCGCCCGGTTTTGTCCCGCTGCCACTCGCCGCCCATAGCCTCAAAGGCGGAGGTCATGCCAGCATAGGCGACCTGGTACATATTTGGCACCGGCTCGCCGTTGTCATCATACGCCAGGGTGCCAGCAGCCTGCTGCTCTGCAACAATCCGCTGCGCGTAGGCCCACTGCATGTCGAGCTTTTCAGCCATCCCCCGGAGGGCAATGCGAAAATCAGATTTTTTCATACTAAAAACGTCCTTTCTGTGGTTGGCTCCCACGACCATCTTGTTGGCATCAACAAGATGGTTTCGGCTGCTGCCAGGCAGCCATCATCAGGTGAGTTTATTTCTTGAGACGCTCCGCCACGGATGCCCAAAAGCTGCGGGCTTCTTTGTGGCGCAGGACGTCCGGGTGATTTTCGCCCCAGTCCCAGACCTCCCGCTCGATGTAGGGGTCAAGCCCCTTTGCCAGCCCCATGAAGTGCTCCGCCAGCGCGGACGTGTCCATGCCGGTGACGACCTCGATCTCCGCGTGCTCCTCGTTCCAGCGGTGGGCTTCGTTCCGCGTCGCCCAGCTATTGGTGAAGATTGCAATCGGCCAGGAGCAAAGGTTATACTTTGCCGTGCTGGGCTGGCCGTTCCGCTTGAGCTTCATCAAGCTGTAAGAGCTGCCGCACCAGCTCGGGTCGCCGGGCGACCTTTCGATGAACCACAGGCCGTTGTCGTTCTTGAAGTACGCCCCGGACACCCGGACAATGTCCCCGGTCTTCATTTCCACGCCGTTTTTGTCAACCATGAGAAACGCTCCTTTCATTCAGCAGAATGCCACGATACAGACGAAGTTGTCTTTTTGAGACAGCTTCTCGACGAACTTCTGGCGGGCCTCCTCGGACTTGAAGCTCTTGCGCCTGGTGACGACCTCGTCCTTCTTGTTGATTTCCTTATACGCAACCTCGAACATTTTTTATTTCCTCCGTTCAATGTGTTCCTTTCGGTGTCTGTGTCTTACCACATAAACGCGGTAAACTCCACTGGCAAACAGTCCAATGATTCAAGGCGCAGCTTGTCTCTTTTGCTCCGACCTGGGCAATAAAAAAGACGGGGTCAAACCCCGTCAGAATAGAGCCGCTCCGCCCGGAATACTGGCGCCATGGAGTAGTGCCAGGGCATGACCCACTCGCCGCTGTCAGATACCCGGATCATCGCCCGCTTGACCCCCTCCCCGGAAAACTCGGCCTTGACCGACTTCTCCGTGCGGGACAGCACCTTCATCAGGAACACGCACTCGTGGTTGCAGGCGCTGCGGGCGTAGTAGACAGAACCAACTTCAAACTTGAACATAGCAGAAACTCCTTTCACTTTGCCAGATCGTCAATAATGGCCTTGGCGGCCTTGTAGGTCTTCGGATAGCAGCCAGGCATTGCGATCGCCTCGCCGCCCTTGCGGATGACGTAGGTGTTGCGGGTGACCCGCTCAATTTCGTAGCCCTTGTAATCCTTCATCATCATTTTTGTTTTCCTCCGTTCCTTTGTTGCGCCTGTGTCTTACCACACAACCGCCGGGAACTCAATCGGCACAGCGTCCAATCTTCGGACGGCGAATTTGTACTCTTTGCTCCTTGACCGCCCGGTGCAAAACCGCTATCATATAAAGCACAGCCCCCCGCAGGAGTCCGACCCTGCGAGGGCTGCATACCGGGGTGCATCAGGCCTTAGCCTTCATCTTCGGCTTCGGCCTCCCAGACTTCCTCTGGGCTGACACGTTCAACGCCATCTTCACCGATAAAGCCGTAACCCGTGTCCAACATGGTATGCACCCCCTTTCATAGGCGCCTGGCTCGTAACAGCTGGGCGCCTTTTCTGTGTGTATGATACCACACAAACGCAGTATATCAATGCGCACAGAGTCCAATAAATACTGCGTGTGTATGGCAAAACTGTACGAAATGGATTTGTCAAGCCCTATTTTCAAAAAAGTTGCGATTTTGAGAAAAGAGCGGACTTTTTTGGTCTTTTTCTATGCTACACTGGGAGTATGCAGAGGACATTCACAAGGACGCAGGGCTTTTATTCCTCCTTTCACCTGCGCCCCGCTAACGTACAGCCAGGGCAACCGGGTGCTGAGCTTCCAGCCCGACCAGCAGGGAGCGAAGCACCCGGAAACCTTGGATTCATGCGGCAAACCACAGCCGCAGAACGCACGGCAGGATTGCACGGAGAGCGCACGGCGCACGGTACAAGGCCGCTACTGGGCGGCGTAGGTACTACCTGGCAAGAACTGGCAGCGGGGCAGTGAAGGCGCGAAGTGTTCCCGCGCGAAAACCAAAATTTTTCGACCATTTCGCTACGTCAAGCGCAGTAAATGCCCGCCGCAGCCCCAGAACAAACCACAATTTTTTCATTTTGCGTGCATAGCTCAACAGGTAGAGCGCCCACCTTCCAGGCGGGTGACGTTGGTTCAAGACCCGCTGCACGCTCCAACAAGAGGACGAACACATGGAGATCGAAACCCGGCGGCTTGCCGACCTGAAACCGGCAGACTACAACCCCCGCAAAAAGCTGGAACCGGGTGACCCGGAATATGAGAAAATCGCCCGCAGCATTGAAACCTTCGGATACTGCGACCCGATCATCATAAACCGGGACGGCACCATCATCGGAGGACACCAGCGGACGCAGGTGCTCCTGGACATGGGAGCCGAAACCGCAGACTGCGTTGTGGTAGACCTTGACCCCGACAAGGAAAAAGCCTTGAACATCGCCCTCAACAAGATCACCGGCAGCTGGGACGAAGCAAAGCTGGCCGACCTGATCGGCAGCCTTGACCTTGAGGACTACGACCTCACAAAGACCGGCTACTCCGAGCCGGAACTGAAATCCATCCTCGCCCAGGTCACCGTGACCCCTGACGACTTCGGCCAGGAATTCAGCCTCCCGAACAGGCAGCAGGTTCTTTCCCACACTATGAACGTCACCCTGCACAAGCAGCAAATCGCCCTCATCCGGGCAGCGCTGGCGCAGGCAGAAAACGAGGGCCTCGGCGAAACCTACGGAAACACAGACAAGAACGGAAACGCCCTCAGTAAGGTGGTGCAGGAATGGCTCAAGCAGAACACAAGCTCGTCCGAGAGCGACGACTTCTGACCTCAATTCACCCGGCAGAGTATAACCCCCGCAAGGAGCTCAAGCCGGGTGACCCCGAGTTTAAGAACATCCAGCGCAGCCTGAAAGAATTTGGTTACGTTGACCCGATCATTATCAACAAGGACGGCACCATCATCGGCGGCCACCAAAGAGCCTCCGTTTTGAAGTCCCTGGGCTACACCGAGGCAGACTGCATCGTGGTAGACCTCAAGAAGCAGGACGAAAAAGCCCTCAACATTGCCCTGAACAAAATCGGAGGTCAGTGGGATATGAGCCTCCTGCGGGACGCCCTCCAAGACCTGACCCTCAGCCCGGTGGACGTAAACGCCACCGGCTACAGTGACGACGAACTCAGCGTCATTCTCGGGGATGTCATGCTGGAAAAGCAGCACGAAGAAAGCCCCATCGACAGAATGACCTTCACATTCAGCCTGGAGCAGTACGCCGACCTGCAGCAGGCCTTACAGATCATCGGCGCAAAGTACAAGCCCGACCAAATGGAAACCTTCGGGAACACCAACAAGACCGGGAACAGAATTTACATGGTGGTGAAAGAATGGGTAGAGCAAAAGAAATCCAAATCCGGGTGATACCCTCCAAGATCGCAAACCCATTCATCCGGGCGCACCATTACAGCGGCAAGGTCGTGAATAACTCCTGCCTCCACTTCGGAGCCTTTCTCGACGGACGCCTCCACGGCGTCCTGAGCTATGGCCCCAGCTTGGACAAGAAGAAAATCATCGGCCTGGTAGAGGGAACCGCCTGGGACGGCTTTCTGGAACTCAACCGCATGGCCTTTGACGACTACCTTCCCCGGAACTCGGAAAGCTACTGCATCGCCAAGACCATCCGTCTGATCAGGAAGCAGGCGCCGCAGGTAAAGTGGATTATCAGCTTTGCAGACGGCTGCTCCTGCGGCGACGGCACCATTTACCGGGCCTGCAATTTCGTTTTGACCGACATCAAGCGGAACGATGCCCTCTGCCTCCTGCCGAACGGCGACAAAATCCACAAGATGACCCTGCACAGCAACCCGACCTCCCCCCGCCCGGAGCTTGGAGGCCGTACCTTCTACGAGGTGACCGGCGGCAAGTACGACTGGGACGCTTACGTCAAAGAGGTTGGCGGCACCATCCTGCCAGGCTACCAGCTGCGCTATATCTATTTCATAGATCCCGAATACAGGAAACGGCTCAAAGTTCCCGAGATACCGTTCAGCCGTATCGACGAACTCGGAGCCGGTATGTACAAGGGCCAGCAGGTATCCCAGGCGGAGCGACACGCCGAAAGCCACTTTGAACAGTAGGAGGAAGCATGGCAGCAGAACCCGGCGGGCAGCTTTACGAATCTAAGGTCATAGCCCAGCTTTTTGGCGTTTCAGTTCGCCGCATCCAGCAGCTTACACAGGATGGCGTCCTGGAAACGGTACACATCTCCGGCCAGCGGAACAAATACGACCTCATTCCCACGATTCAGGCATATATCAAATACCTGTCAGATAAGGCGTATGGCCGGGAAGCGAAGCTCTCGGAAACCGAGCTGCGGGAAAAGAAGCTGCAAGCGGAAATTGCCCTCAAGGAATCGCAGACCGAGCTTCACCAGCTCCGCACCGCCATTGCGAACGGCAAATATATCAGCATAGAGGAAGCGCAGGCGGACTATACGAAGTTCTTTGCAGTCCTCAAGCGCTTTTGCTCCGGCCTCCCGAGCCGGGTCGTTGGCATGATCGGCACAAGAATCTCCCCCGTGGAGAGTAGAGAATTGGAGAAAGACTTGAACAAAGAGATCAACGACATTCTCCGCACTTTCGTCCTTGCAGCAACCGTCAAGGACGGTGACGGTGGATGAAACCCACGGCAGCCCAGCAGCCCCGGTTCTATAAGTTCCGAAAGTACCAGGTGCCCCAGTACATCAAAGATGCCCTGGACGCCCTAAAGCCGCCGGATGATATAACCGTAAGCCAGTGGGCTGAACAATACCGCCAACTCAGCCGCAAGGAATCCAACCTGCAAGGTGCCTGGCGAAACAGCGTCACCCCCTACCTCGTAGGCATCATGGACGAATTCAACAACTGGGAAACGGAGCGCATAGTCGTGGTGAAGCCCACTCAGGTGGGCGGCACGGAGGCCGAGCTTAACGCCCTCGGCTACCTGATAGACCAAGACCCCGCCCCGACCCTGATTGTTTACCCCAACGACGAGATCGCCGAAAGCACCTCGTCCAACCGCATAATGAGTATGCTGGAATCCCCCCGCTTGCGGCGGCATTTTCTCAAAAACGCCAGCAGCAAAAAGGAACTGCAGTTCACCACAGATATGTACATTGCACTTACCGGCGCAGGATCTGCGGCAGACCTGTCCAGCAAGCCCATCCGCTACCTTTTCCTGGACGAGGTGGACAAGTTCAAGGCGGCGACCACCCAGGAAGCCGACCCCATCAGCCTGTCCATTGAGCGAACCAAAAGTTACTTCTCCAACCGCAAAATCTACATTTGCAGCACCCCCACACTAAAGACCGGCCACATCTGGAAAGCAAAGGAAGCCTGTGACATTGAAAAACATTTCTTTGTCCCCTGCCCCCATTGCGGGAAGTATATAGAGCTAAAATTTGCACAAATCCGCTGGCCGGGCAAGGATGAGGGTCTAAGCGAAGGTGACCGGGCGGAGGCAGCACAGTACATCTGCCAGGAGTGCAGCGGGGTCATTACAGACCACGACAAGCCCGCCATGCTGCTAAAGGGAGAATGGCGGAACGTCCGCCAGAGCGCCCGCACCGCCCGCAGCGTTGCTTTTTGGTTCAACACCCTATACAGCCCCTTCACCCGATTCTCGGAAATTGCCCGTGAATTTATGAAGTCCAAGGACGACCCCGACAAGCTGCACAACTTCGCCAACTCCTGGCTCGCGGAGCCTTGGGAGGACACGAAGCTCAAAACCAGCGCCGACCTCGTGCAGGAGCGCCAGACGGAGTTTGAAATGTTCGAGCTTCCGCCCTGGACGAAGCTCCTGACCGGCGGCGTGGACGTGCAGGAAACCTGCCTCTATTGGACTATCCGGGCCTGGGGCGATTACAGCACATCCCAAAATATAGCCCACGGCCAAGCCGCCAGCTTCGGCGAGGTCGTAGACATAATGAACCTGGAATTCAAGCGGGACGACGGCCAGCAAATGCTGGTAGACCTTGCCCTCGTCGATTCCGGCGACCAAACAGAGGAAGTCTATGACTTCTGTATGCAGAACTCGGAATGGGCGCTTCCAGTAAAAGGCACCGACACGATGCTCAGCAACTATAAAATCTCGACCATCAACAAGGCAGGCTCCGCTGCCTACGGTATGCGCTTGGTTCTCGTAGACGGCGGCAAGTACAAGGACGCTATTGCTTCTCGTATGCGCCGCCCGAACGGTAAGGGCAGCTGGATGGTCTACAAGGGCGTTGACCAGGAATACTGCGAACAGGTCACTGCCGAACACAAGATCACCGAACGTGCCACCAACGGCACAGAGCGCACCCGCTGGGTGCCAAAGACCAGCCATCCAAACAACCACTTCCTCGACTGCGAGGTCTACGCCTACGCCGCCGCAGAAATGCTCGGAGTACGCAGCCTCCACCTGCAGAACAAAGGCAGCACCGCCCAGCCGGAAGCGCAGCCCGTACCGCAGCAGCGCACCGACACCACCCCCGAGGAAAGCTGGATTCATCAGAACGACGGCTGGTTTTAAGAAAGGAAACACGACATGGCAGATGAAACCCTCAACTATGGCGACCCCGCCGCCCTTCTGACGGAAGTAAATAAAGCCATTGCCGCCGTCATGGTTGGAGGCCAGAGCTACAAAATCGGCTCCCGCTCCCTGACCCGAGCGAACCTCACCGAACTGCGGAACCTCCGGGCAGACCTTACCGCCCAGGTAGAGGAGCAGAGCGGCTCCGTCCTTTTCCGCGACACATTCGCCGCATTTTTCGATGGGAGATAAAGCGCATGACATGGCTTGACAGGATCATTGAAACAATCTCTCCCCGGGCAGCCTATATGCGCGAGGGCTGGCGGCAGCAGCTCGGCCTTATCCGCGGTTCAGGCTATGACGCCGCAGACGGTGGCCGGCTGAATAAGAACTGGCGGGCGACCAACGAGGCCGCCGACATCACAGACCGTTACAGCCGGGACACCCTCCGCGCCCGCGCCCGAGACCTTGAGCGGAACTCGGACATTGCAAACGGCGTCCTTAAGGCTTTCAAAAGGAACGTGGTCGGCAACGGCTTCACCCTGCAGGCGAAAACCGGCGACGACGACCTCGACGATCAAATCGAAACCCTCTGGCGGCGCTGGACACGGCGCACGAACTGCGACGTTACCCAGCAGCAGAGCTTCAACGAGCTTCTGCGCATGGCAGTCGTTCGGAAAAAGGCAGACGGCGGCATCCTTTTCAAGAAGTGCTATACCTCCGGCGGCCTGCTTCCTTTTAAGCTGCAGGCGCTGGAAGTAGACGAGCTTTCCCGCTCCGTGGCCTCGCCCAGGTACAAGGGAGATCGTGTCATTGGCGGCATTGAGTACAACGAGTACAACCGGCCCGTTGGGTACTGGATTGAACAGTACAACATTGACGGCTGGGAAACGAA
>ULQY01034564.1_pt1 | contig 30011 bp, 18 predicted proteins | sample 1954671 | NCBI WGS metagenome assembly ULQY01 (sample SAMEA4835660, study PRJEB28245) | human gut metagenome | biome: gut microbiome; material: fecal sample | place: Denmark | collected 2008 | reverse complement strand
CGGCCGCCCGCCTTGAAGAGCTGTCCTTTAAAACAGATTTCAGATAGGAATTTAGAGATGTGTTCTTACACAAAAGATGAGAGTAGATTTTTTTAAGGAGACGAAGTACCGTGGATACAGTATTTAAATTTCTTTTTGAATTTCTCGGTCAGTTTTTTGGCTCATTATGGTCAATAATCACCGGGTTATTTGGCGGAGTAGGCAATGCCTTTGATTTTTCCGCTTATGTAAACATTATTAATGCCTATACCACGGAGCTTGGCGGCCTCGCATGGGTAATTGCGATTATTGCCATTGTGCTTCTGGTTGCTGTGCTTGCACTTTGCGTATGGCTTATTGTCGTCGCTGTAAAAAAGTTTATTCGTTCGCACAGAAGAAGAAAAGATACAGATTCTCTTGTTAAAGAGGTTCAGGCACTCAACAAAGAGGTTATGAGACTCAACCTTGAAAAGGATAAGATTCTCTCTATGAAGGTTTCACAGATTGGTCTTAACCCCAACGAGATTTCAGAGCTTACAGGCGAAGAAATCGAGTCGCTCAACAACGGCGAAGAAGAGGACACAGGCGAAAGCCGTTTCTACAAACTTACGGAAATCGACCAGCTTTGGGCAGATTATGTTCCGCCGGTTTATGACAACGATATCACACTTCCCGAGTTCTGTGAGCGTTTCAGACTCTTTGCTTGTTCACAGCTTGGTCTTTACTACGATATTAAGCTTATCAGACTTTTTGTTGCTGCGTTTGCATCTACCAGACTTATTATCCTTCAGGGTATTTCAGGTACAGGTAAAACTTCACTTGCTTACGCCTTTGGTAAGTTTGTAAACAATCCTTCAATCGTTGCTTCCGTTCAGCCGTCATGGCGCGACAGAACAGAGCTTTTCGGTTACTTCAACGAATTTACAAAGAAGTTTAACGAAACCGAGCTTCTCCGTGCAATGTATGAGGCATCGTATAACGAAAACATCTATGCGGTAATCCTCGATGAGATGAATATCGCTCGAGTTGAGTATTACTTTGCCGAGATGCTTTCAATTCTTGAAATGCCGTCAAGAGATGAGTGGGTTGTTGATATCATCCCGAACTCTTGGCCGTCTGACCCGAAGCATATCGTGAACGGTCAGCTCAAAATTCCGCCGAATATGTGGTACATCGGTACTGCGAATAACGATGACTCGACATTTGCTATCACAGATAAGGTTTATGACCGTGCTATGCCGATTAACATCGACAAAAAGGGTGTTGCTTTTGACGCACCTCTCACAGACTCTGTATACATTTCATACAAACATTTTGAGTACATCCTCAATGCCGCTAAGGTTCAATTTGTTGTTTCGGAAGAGAACCTCAAAAAGATTGCTCTCCTTGACGATTATGTTATTGAGCATTTCCGCATAGCTTTTGGTAACCGTATTGTAAAACAGCTCCGTGACTTTGTTCCTGCTTATGTCGGAACAGGCGGTACAGAGCTTGACGGTCTTGACTATGTTCTTGCCCGCAAGGTATTTAGAAAATTTGAGTCGCTCAATCTTTCATACATTCGTGATGAAATAGATGGCCTTTGTGCGTATATTGACGAGCTTTTCGGCGAAGAAAATATGACTGAGAGCAAGGATTATCTCCGTATGCTCAAGAAGCTTGTATAATTTTAGCAATTCAGGGCGAACTCTGTTCGCCCTTTGCTTGGTGAAAGGACTTTGTTCCTTTAGCGGTAAAACTATCTGATTGGAGAAAAATCAATGGCTGATTTTGGTAAATATTTCAGAGCATATATGTATATGCAGGACATTCTGAAAAATGATTTTACTTACAATTACATAACAGAAGGCCTTAAGGACGGCGATAAGGGCGAGGATAAGCTCGACGGTAAGACCAACGAAAAGGTAATTGATATGGAATGGGTTGTTGCCATTGAGGAAACACTTCCGTACATTCAGAAAGCAATAGACGAACAGCGCCGTTTTATTAAGCAGGTTGACAATCTTGTTAGAGTTGAGCTTGCAAAAAAGATTGGCCCCGAGTCGGTTAAGCACCTTTCGCAGCACACTAACTTTATTGCCAAGGTTGAGGGTGATATGGTAACGCCTAACAAAATCCTCACAATTGAGCGTGAGGAAAGCTTTGCTATTTATGAAAACCGTGTGCTTATGACGCTGATTCGCAAAGCGCTTCACTTTGTTGACGATAAATATTCAAAAATGAAAGATGTGCCGAACGACAGCTATAATAAAATTTCTATGGTTCGTCACATTGATTTTAATGAGAAAAAAGTAGATTTTAATCTTAACTATATAAATGAATCTCACGAAACTCTTGCAGATGACCTTGATGTTCTTGATGTTTCTCAGCTTTCGGACTTTGACAGAATCAGAAGAATCAGAACAACTCTTAATGAGTTTTTAAACACTCAGTTGATTAAGGAAATCTCAAAAGAGCCTGAGGTTCGTCCTCCGCTCACGCAGACCAACCTTCTCAAAAAGAACCCCAACTTTAAAAAAGTGGTTGAGCTGTGGAACTTTCTCGACAGCTACAAACGTAAAGGCTTTGAGGTCGTAAGCGAGGAATACAACGGCAAAATGACAGATACTGTTCAGCAGGATGTTTACTTTGCGATGGGATTCCAGCATTTTATGATGTCTATTGCTACAAACCCGGGACTTCGTTCAATCCTTAAGGAACAGTACGACGCTGAAAATGCACGAATTGCCGAGGAAGAATCAAAGCCGCAGAAGACCCGCGAGGCGGTTATGCAGGCACAGCTTGATGCTGTTCGTAAAGAGGAGATGGAAATCCGCCTTCGTGAAATCCGTGAACGCGAAAAGAAAATTCTTGACCTCACGAATGAAATCAAGAATTTAAAGGTTATAATTGATCAGAAAGAACAGCAGATTCTCACTCTTAGGGGCAGGGTTTCTGCTCTTGAAGACCAACTTCAAGAGGTTAAGAAAGAGCTCCAGCAGACAAAACTCAAGTTGATGGAGGCAGAAAAGAGAATTGCCGAGCTTGAGGAAGAAAATCAGCAGTTAAAAGATACTATTGAAGAGTTGAATAAAACGATTGATGAACTCAATCAGACTATTGACACACTCAATAAAAAAATAGTAGAATTAAATGACAGAATTCTTGTTCTTGTGCAGGAGAATGCTCGTTTGCAGACAAAGGTGAAAGAGCAGGAAACTGTTATCGCCGAGCAGAAGGCTCATATTGCAGAGCTTGAAACTCAGGTTGCCGAGCAGCTTGCAAAGATTACGGCTCTTACGGAAAACCTTGAAAAATGCCATGCGCAGATTGAAGAGGACGCTCGTAAGATTACCGATTTGTCTGACAAAAATGAGAAGCTCACTGATACTCTCCAAACCGAACGCATTCAGCATAAGGAAACAGTCAACAAAATGAATGCTGATTTTGCTGAAGAAAAACAGCAGATGAACGACGCTCATTCGGCAGAGGTTGAATCGCTTAACCATAAATTCAACGATGCAGAGGCTGAACATAACACTTATGTAGCAAAGCTGAATGCGGATTTTGCGGCAAAGGCAAATGAAACAGAGCAAAAGCATCTTAAAGAACTTGCCGATAAGGAAGAGGCTCACAGAAATGAGCTTGTTGAAATTAAGGAAGCCAACCTTAAATCATCAGCCGCAAATGACGCCGCTCATGCGTCAGAGCTTAAAAAGGCATACAAATCGGTTGACAAAAAGGTTGAGCAGGCAGAAAAGGCTTGCGAAAAGCGTATGAAAGCCAAGGTTGCCGAGATTAAAAAAGAGGCTCAGGCTGAAATTCGCAAAGCCGAAAAGAAAGCAGGCGAAAAAATCAGCCTTGCAAGGGAAGAAGTCAAGTCAATTAAGGATGTCGGCGATTTGTTCGTTCGTGACTTCGGATTCGGCAATGTTGCTGTTGTTTCTAAATATGCCGAAGAGCTTGCAAAATTCGGCAAGATTTCAATCGTAGACGAGCTTATGGACGCTCAAAAGTCTGTAAGATCACTTTGCATTTGCAGAAGCAAAAAGGGTGTTATGCTTGCAGGATATTCCCGTAACGGTGCAGATGTTTACAAAATCTATAAAAAGCAGGCAGACCTTGAAGTTGCTTTTTCGGATTTGTGTTCAAAGCTGAAAAGTGCCGGAAGGCTTCCGCTTGTGATAACATTCTCAGGAGTTGACAGACCGTTTGCAATGAACTTTGAAAACATTGTTCGTGAGTCAACAGGCAAAAAAACTACTGTTGTTCATAACAAAACATTGAAGGCTGACGGATTTGTTGCCGTTTACTATAGTGTAGAATAAGGGGCAAAAATGAAAAACTCTACTGCGCCCAACAGAAAAACGGGCAGAATGATTGCTAAAAATTTAATAGTTCTGTTCACTGTTGCACTTGCCGGCTTTTGCGGCATTCAGGCGTGGTTTACGGATAAGAGTTCAGCTGATGCCGACGGTATAAATGTTGAGTGTCAGGCACCTGACGGTATTGAAATTGCTGTTGTTAAGCACGACGATCCGGCTCCGAAGGATGACACAGCGTACAAAAATACGATTGAATTGAACAGCAAAAATTATTCGTTTATTAATGATATCAAGATGACTGAGGTTTCGAGCGACGGATACACATTTTATAAGCCGCCTCTCAAGCAGGAAAACGGAGTTGCTACTCCTATTCTTGATGCTGACGAATGGGAACTTGCCGACAGTTCGGTTCACTACCTTTCTTTTGACCTGTATGTTCGTTCAAAATCCAAGTTTGATATTTATCTGGACGGTAAATCTAAAATCAGTCCGAATGCAAAAAATCTGACAGGTGAAAATGCAGATAATAAGAGTGATTTCGGTGAAAGCGGTGTCTCAAAGGGAATTTCAAGAGACTGCGTAACCGGTGCGGTAAGGTTTTCGGTTGCAAATTATAATACTAAAGAAACAAAGCTTTTGTGGATTCCTGCTCCGAACATTTTTCTTAATGTAAATACAGATACAACAAAGTATTCTGTAAGCACAGACAAGCGTTTGGGTGAATCATATTCGCACGGTTATTATGTAAAAAACGGTAAATGGGAAATAACATCCGTTTCCGCTAATGATGATTCACCACTCGGTAAGGTTCTTGTTGCAAACAGCAAAGGCTTTACAGACAACGGAGATTACACATATGAGCTTGGTGCAAAGAAAAAAATTATGACTTTGGAAAAAAAGGACGCGACTCAAAACGACAAATATACAGGAATGGTAACCTGTAATATGTGGGTTGACGGCGAAGACGCAGAGGCAAGACTTGCCCTTGTAAACGGAAAGTTTAAAGCAAACCTTGTTCTCTCAAAGGGCGATGTACAATAAAAAATAAAAATCAGGAAAGGAGCAATGAAGTATGAAACTGAAAGAAAGAATGCAGAACTCGTTTTTTGCACTTTCCGATAACAGACTTCTCGGCAGAAAAAAGCTCGCAATTTCATATGTATCATTGTTCCTTGTTTTTACTCTTGTGCTTGTGACAACGGTGGCATGGTTTACCGTAAAAGATAGGGCAAGTATTAATTCTCAGGCGTTTTCACTTGAGTCAAGTGCGGCACTTCGTGTCAATGACGGTCAGGAAGATCTTTCAAACCACCTTGTTGTTAAAGGCTTTAAGCTTGAAGAGGCTTCAAGCGTTGACGGAAGGAATATGTTCTTCCCGTCAGAGGGCAACTTTAAGGATTCAACATCTGCCATGAAATTCCGAGAAGGAACTGCAGGCGACAGGAATAAAACATATGTATATAAGGATTTTAAGCTTAATGCCGATTCAGATATGACAAATGTTTATGTCAAAGGTTATAATATTACAATTACTTCGGCAGACGGTACAGTTCTCGGTAAGTTTGACGGCTCAACCGAGATTATTCGTAACGATAAAGGCGTTCCTGTTGATCAGAAGGTCTATGATCCTTGTCCGTTAAGACTTGCGTTTATTACCGACAGCAGTAAAACTCCTACTGTAATTGATCCAAGTGCTCTTATTGACGAGCATGCTAAAAATTATAATGCAGTAAGCTCAACAAATATGAACGGCTCTCCTGCTACGAAGCTTTCATCATGCAAGACATTTTCTGATTTCTATTTCTATTCAGGCGAAAGCTTGTTCACGCTTTTAGGTCAGAAACCTCTTGACGTAACATTGGTAGCGTGGTTTGAGGGTGCATATGAAGATCAGTCTGTTTATGATAAGTATGCAGGCGCATCGGTTACAATTGATGTTGAACTCGAAAGTAACTACAATGATATGGAGGCTATCACCTTTATTGATAAAACAAGAGGCGATAAGGACGAAAATACTCCGTGGATTAAAACAGATGACTGTATAGTTACCATGCAGTATAAAGATACTGATACAACTCAGAAAACTGTCGTTATGAAATATCTTGGTTCGGTAGACGGATATAATACGTGGACAGCTGCGTTGCCAAAAGATGTAACAACAGATATAAGCTTTTTCAGATTCAGTACAACGAATAATATAATCTATAACTCATGGCACACCAAGGATAATGTGAACAACGAATTGAGCCCTACGGCACAAGGTTGGATAGTTAATAACGAAGATTTGTATCCGTTACAGGAAAGCAGAATTGTAAACGGTAACCGCAGCCTTGTTTATACTGCCAAGAGAGGTAACGGTTATGGTAAAACCGACAGTACTTTTGAAAGACTGTCCCCTTGTATCGGATACTGGGATTATAGTCCGAGCGGCTCAACTGTTGAAACAACAACACCTTCACCCACAACTCCGACAAGCGGAGGAGGATCTTCCGAAGATCCTGAAATAAATACAAGTGTGTATCTCAACATTCTGGATAATAAACAGTGGCTCAGAAACTATCTTACAAGCGAAGCTTATGAACCTTATGTAATTTATAATTATAACGGCGTAAAATCAGACCATTTGATGAAGTTTATTCATGACGGTTCAAGGTGTACACTTGATAACTGCAGTGCGCCGAGAGGCTCACGAGTTATCGGATTTAAGTTTGTGAACAAGAAAGGTACACACACTCTGCTTATTCCGGCAAAGAATGAATATATATTCTCCACATCGTTCAATGTTTCTTATGAAGTAAACAACGATGATACCGCAACGTATCATTAATAATGCAAAATATAAAAAGGAGGTGTCACAATGAAAGAAAGATTTGCTCTTTTGACGGCTTATTTTAAAGAAAAGCTTGCAATCGGCAAAAAGTCGGGTAAAGAAAAGAGAAAAAGCTTGATTTTAAGCATTGTGGCACTTGTTGAAGTGTTGGCAATCGCTATCGTGTCGGTTTCTGCATGGGTGGAAACAATTTCAACCATTAAGCTTGATTTGAACAACGGTACAATTGATAACTATGTGTTTACCAACGCTAATATCGGCTACGGTAACGGCTATGACGGAAAGACAATTGATCTTACAAAATATTTTCGTCAGGCAGGCGATGTTCACCTTGCCTCGGCAACAAGCGCAAACGGTACAGATGTTTATTTTCCGACCTTAACTGCAAACGGCGAGCCGTCTGCTACATACAGAAAGGCTACTGTAAACGATAAGAATGTCAACTATATTGATTTTTCTTTCAATGTTACCGCAAAGGGAACAAAGGCATCATTCTATTTTGAAAAGATTCCAACAATCAAGGTTAACGATGCTGATGCAGATGAGGAAAAGCTCCGTGTTTCATTCGTTTGTGTCGGCAGTAATACGGTTGTCTGCGGTAAGAGCGACAGCACGGCAGAGGTTGTTTCCGGTACAAACCTGAATACTACAAAGCAGGAAAATGTAAAATCTTTCGGTTCATACACGGGTTCAACAGCAGAAAGTCCTCTTTTTACCGTTCCGGCAGATTCAAAACCACATAAGGTTACAATGCGTGTGTGGTTACAGGATGACAGCAGAAAGACAAAGTATGCCGGACAGACTGTTACAATTGACAACTTCAAGCTTATTACTCAGAGTCCCCAGGCGGGAGAATTGACTTTTTACGATAAAACAACGGGCGATCCATCTCTCGGTGCGGGTTGGGCTACCAAAAACAATCGTGCAATCTGGATTAACCAGGCTGGCAAAAGCGAGTATGAAAAGCTTTCAAAGGATTCGAGCGGTAACTATTTTATTAAGCTCGGTTCAGACTATACAGATAATCCTAACGCAGCAGTTACCTTCTACAGCTGTGAATCAACCGTAACATCAAATCCGCAGAACAGCTATGTTGCAAAATGGACAACCACTCTGAAAACTGCTGTTGACGCCGAATCACAGACATTCACAGCCTACGGATATAAGGATTCGTCAAATAACGGCTACGGCACATGGGGAGAGGTTCAGAAAATTCTCCTCTCAAGTGAAGATGCAAGTACATTGCCGATGACACAGGTTGACGGAAAGTATCTTGCGGTTGATATGTATGTTCAGGGCAGTTCAACTCCGATAGCAATGACTTTTGAACCGAATGACAATGCGTCACTCAGCGGTTGGGTTGCATATTTGCCCAATCCTAACAGCGATGCCGCACATTCGATTACATTCAAATTTACTTACAACGGCAAAGATTACAGCATCAGCGCACCGAACAGAAATTCTTCGGTGAACTATGTTATTACTTCACAAAACACAGGCTACTGGGCACCTCCGGCTATTGTTTCCGTTTATTCTACATGTACGGATGAAAAGGATAATAATGCACCAATGGGCACAGTAACCGTAACAGGCGGTATGGACGGCGCAACAAGAGTTAAGGTTACGGAGGGTACAACCGTCACTCTTAATGCAAAACCGACCGACAGCAACAAATACAGATTTATCGGTTGGTACTCTGACCCCGAATTTAAAGCTCCCGTTACCCTCAGCAACGGTGCTTACCCGGCAAATGATACATCAGCCGAGCATAAGTTTTATGCGAAATTCCAAAGACAGTATAAGGTTGAGGCAAAAGCTGTTTCGGACGGAGCTGTTGCAAACAGCACAGGTGGTACTGTTAAGATTTCAGGCGGCGAAGAGGGCGCATACACTGTCGGTTCGTACCTTGAGGGGCAAAACACATCAATCACAGCCACTCCAAAAGAGGGCTATGACTTCAATGGTTGGTATTCTGACGAGAAATGCACAAAACTGGAAAGTCAGGATCTTACGCTTTCAATTAAGAATATTCAGGCAAATCATTTGTATTATGCCAAATTTATGATTAAGCAGTTCTCGGTAACAGCGGTTGCAAATCATCCGAATGATAAGAAAAACAGCACAGTACAGTTTTCTTCACCGTCATCCGAGGCGTCTAATACAAGCGTTACCGTCAAGGTAAACTACAACGGTTCTGCAACTTTTGTTGCGAATGCAGGCGAGGGTTATGAGTTTGTCGGCTGGTATTCGGACGAAAACTGTCAGACACTTGTCAGTAAAACGACTCCGTACAAAGTAAGCAGCATAAAGGCTGACTATACTCTGTATGCAAAATTCAAGATTATCAACCTTAATCTCAAAGTTTATTCAGTAACAGAGGGAAAAATCAACGGAGCGGGCGGTACGGTTCAGCTTGGAGCTGATACCCCTGCCGCAAAGATAGAGACAACTGTTGAGTGGGGTACGCTTGCCACACTCACGGCTAAAGCAAATGCCAACTATGAGTTTAAGGGTTGGTTTACCGATCCGCAATGCAGTATAAAGGCAGACAACAAGATTCTTAACGATTGTCAGTACACAGATAAGACAGTGGAAACTGCGGCAATAAAGAAGGATTTGACTCTGTATGCAGAGTTTTCGGATGTATCATCTCGCAAAGTTACCGCTAATGCTGTGTTCGGCGGAAATATTGTCGATACAGCAGGTACTGTTAAGGCAGGCGATTCGCCGGAAGGTGCAACATCAACTGCGGTGGTTACCAACGGTGATAGCGTAACTCTTGTTGCAAATACAAAGCTAAATTATAAGTTTATGGGTTGGTATTCCAACAGGGAATGTACAAAGTCTGTATCATCAGAACAACAGCTTGTTCTTACAAATGTCGATGCCGATTGCGAATACTACGCATTGTTTAAGCTGCAGTCATTTTCAGTCAACGCAATTGTTGACGATGATTCAGTAGGTACGGTAAAGTTTACCGCACCTAAAGAAGTTGGACCGTCAACTGCAGTTACAGTTTCGGTGGATTATGACGGAAGTGCAACATTTGTTGCAACCCCTGCCGAGGGTTATGACTTTGACGGTTGGTATAACGATTCAAGCGTTACTCCGGTCAGCAACAAGGCAACTTATGTTTGTGAAAACATCAAAGCTGACTTTACTTTACATGCAAGGTTCAAGCTTAAAGAATTTGAGGTAAAGGCCTCAGCCGTACTTAACGGAGCAGTCAGCAATGCATGCGGTACTGTTCAGGCAGGCGACACAACAGCCGCAAGCACAGTTTCTACTGTTGCAAAGTGGGGCGAGAGTGTTGCACTGACAGCTACTCCAAAGTCGGGTTATTCGTTCAGCGGTTGGTATACAGACCTTGGCTGTACACAACCGTATACAGGCGATTACAAAAACAATCCTTTGACAACGGTTATCAAGGCTAACACAACTGTTTATGCTAAATTTGAAGTTGAACAAAAGCGTGTTGTATATTTGCAAGTTCCTAATGAATGGAAAACATATAACGATGGTGCAAATACATCAAGTATTGCCTTATATATGTGGCAAGGTGGTACATCACATTGGTTTGACATGACTCTTGTTGAGGGGAATGTTTATAAAGCTGAAATTGGAAATAATAGCGAATATAATTGGATTTCTTGTGAAAATTATATTTTTGTGAAGATGAAAAACACAAGCGATAATAGTTATGACTCGAATAATAAGTGGAATAATAAACTTGTACAGACAAAGGATATAGTAGGTAGGGATTCCGGTTGTAATTGCTATGTAATAACATCGTCCGGTGATACTGATCAAGCCTCCGGCAAATGGGCAACCTATCCGTTTGCCAGCTATGAAGTTGTTCTTGATGCCGTAAGCTATGATTCAGCAGGCTCTAAGGAAACAAACGGCTTCACAGGCGGTAAAGTCAGCGTTGGCGGTGTTGTGCACACAAGTGCCGTAACAAATACATATCCCGACCAGACAACCGTTACGGCAACAGCTGTTTGCAATGAAGGTTATCAGTTTGCCGGCTGGTTTTCCGACAGCGACTGCATACATAATGTTGCAGATAATGCCGAACTCAGTATTTCAGTAAATTCTTCGGTTCATTATTATGCAAAGTTTGTTAAGAGTTCAACAAAGGTAATGTACTTTGACCCGAACACTAACTGGACAACCAATAAAAATGAGCGTTTTGCTGCCTATGTATATGAAAAATCAACCGGCGACGGAAAGTGGTACAGTATGACAGAAGATGCATCTCATAATTGCTATACATTTACTATGGATGCATCTGGCAAATATGACAGGATTATATTTAGCCGAATGAACGGCAGTACAACCGAGAATAGTTGGGATAATGAATGGAACCGTACTCCGGGTACTCACGGAGGTAATGTAGAAGGTATTGCCATTCCGACAGACGGAACAAACTGTTTTGTTCAGGGAACTGAAAACAACGGTTGGGATAACTGCGGTGGTTCTTGGACAACAAAGTAAAATTAAAGGTTAAATCAACGGAGGTGAAACCATGAAGAAATCAAAATTTGCAATTGTAATCGCACTCGGACTTGTACTTTGTCTGCTTTGCGGTGTGACCACGACTTTTTCATGGTTCAGCCGTCCTCGAACCGAATCGGGCGACTCTCTCAGGTGGAGCGGTCAGTACAAAATCAGCAACGGCCAAAACATCAGCATCAAAACCGTTGAGTCAAGTGATGACGGCTCTACTTTCGGTGAAAATGCAGTTACTAATTTCGGAGGTTCTCTGGAGGCAGGAAAGAGAAGATATTTTTGTACCGAAATTTCTAACTCGGGCAATGCCGAACAGAATGTTTCGCTTTTTATAAAAGGTCTGAAAACAAGCGGTACGGCATCTGCGTCGGGACTTTATGTCGGCGTCAACAAACCGCTCAAGACATATAGGGCTTATAATGATATTGTTGGTAGTAACAGTACATATACGAAAACTTCGCTTGAAAAATACAGATTTTATTTAGATACAAACAATGTATCTTCTTGGAAAGATTCCGCTACAACAATCAAAATCCGTTATGGAACAGGTGATGCCTCAAATCCAAATTGGCAGGGCGAGCCTATTGATATGACACCAATCAGCGGTCAGAACACACGAGTGCTGTATGTTGATGTACCTAAAACTGCAAAAGTTGTGCAATTTTATGCCAACAATGACAATACCGGTGCTAATGCTACACCGTACATGCTGTTGAAAGCTTATTGTCCGAATTTGGCTGTTGATAACTGCTATAAGTTTACTTTGAGGGCTGGAACAGGATATAACAATAACCATAACTGTGTTACATATTCTTTTGGTAAGCCTTTAACTGACTGTGCTAACTTTATCAATTGTTACAACAGTATTAACATTCCGCTTGGCTCAACATTCAACGCAGGTCTTGTTGCAGGAACAGATTACGTAGGTAGCAGTATAAGTTATTCGTCATCATCAAACGGCGTGTTTACAGTCGATGCAAACGGTGTAATTACTCCTGTGGCTGAGGGTAATGCAGAGCTCACAACCACAATTAAGGGCGGTGCATATGGAGATACCTATTCCGTAACCACGGAAATCAGTGTTACATCTGCAAGCACAGATTCAATAGACACACCTATTGTGACAAACCTTGAAATCAAGCCGAAAGCTACTGACGGACCTACGGTTTCAAAGGTGTATTGGTACATCAAGAATGAATCGTCATCAACAATAACATACACGCTTGATGATGTTTACATCTCGCTTTAAAATTTTAGATTTTTAAATTTACAAAAGGGTTGTTTTTACAGCCCTTTTTTATTATAATTTATAATCGGTAGCAGAGAATAAAATCCGCCCGTTTTGACGAATATATACGCATTTTTGTTATATAAAATATGTTAATTAACGGATAGCTTGTGTTTGTACGAACAATTACAATGTTACATTCGGGGGAAATATGTTTTGAATTTAACAAACTGTCTTCACGAACTGAGAACGGCAACTTGCCGTGGAGGAATTTATGGATAAAAATAACGATTTTGAAAATGCGGTTGAAGTGACATCTGTAACAACCGAACCCCCAAAATCAAAAAATAGAATAAGGAAAAGGCATGAATCAAAGCTCCGCAAAACCCTGCGGATAATTAAAAATATAATTTGCTGGGGAGTGCTTGCAATACTTGTGCTGACCGTAATTGTGTTTATGGGTTCAAAGGTGAACGGAAAAACACCTTCGCTTTTCGGATATTCCGTGCTTCGAGTTTCAACGGGCAGTATGCAGCCCGAGCTTATGATCGGCGATGTTATTCTCGGAAAGAGCGTTGACGATCCGACCGCCCTCAAGGTCGGCGATATTATCACCTATCGCGGCAGTGGGCAGACCGAGGGACTTCTCGTGACTCATAAGGTTGTAGTTGCACCGTATAAAACAGCTGACGGCACATATAAGCTACAGACAAAGGGCATTGCAAACGATGCTCCCGACCCTGAAATTTCAACCGATGATGTGCTTTATATTATGGTGTGCAAGCTTGGATTCATTGACACTCTGTATAACCTTTTCTTCTCACCGTGGGGACTGCTGATTTTTATTGCGGCGCTGCTGCTGATATTCATTGACGAGCTTATCGTTATAATACGAATACTTACGGGACATGACAAATCACCGAAGGACAGCGACATCAACGAAATTATAGACCGTTTGCAGAAGGAAAAATTGCAACAAAAGACTGAATCCGACAACGATACAAAATCGGAAGAATAAATAAAAGCTGAATATATTTAATTTCGGACGAAAGGAAAATTCTCTTTTCGTCCGTTTTTTGTTGGCGAAAAAGACAAAGCGGAAAAATGGTGAAAATAGCTTTTATATGGGCTAAAATCGGCTTTTTAGTTGCATTTTTGGGCGATTTGTGGTATATTTTATACGGTCAAATTTGACCGTAACATACTGATTGTGTTTAGAAATTGATATGTTAAGGGTGGTTTCATGGATTACAAATTAATAGCGCTTGACATTGACGGTACGCTGACAAACTCCCAAAAGGAGATTACTCCCCGTACAAGATATGCTCTTATGGAGGCGCAGAAACAGGGCAAGAAAATTATTCTTGCGTCAGGCAGACATCCCGTAGGAATTATGCCGATAGCAAAAGACCTTATGCTTGACCGTTTCGGCGGTTTTATTATGGCGTTCAACGGCGGCAGGATTATCAATTGCGAAACAGGCGAAACTATGGTGAGCAAGCTGTTTCCGCTTGAATATCTTCCCGACATCGTGAATGTTTTGAAGGATTCAAACATTACAATCAACACATACGATGACAGGCGAATCATCTCGGATAATAAGGTTAATGACTATACCTATGTTGAAAGGGACGTTATCAAGGCTGAAATGGTTGTTGTTGACGATTTTATCTCATCTGTAAGATTTGATATCAACAAAATTCTTCTTGCAGGCGAACCCGATGAGCTTGATAAGTATCAGAAAATTCTTGCAGACCGTTATGACGGCTTGCTCGATGTATATAAAAGCGCACCTTATTTTCTTGAGATTATGCCGTTTGGTGTTACAAAAGGCTCAATGCTTCCGCTTTTGCTTGATAAACTCAAGATTAAAAGGGAAGAGCTTGCCGCTTTCGGTGACAACTACAACGATATGACAATGATAGGTTATGCAGGCTTCGGCGTTGCAATGGGTAATGCCGAAACCGATGTAAAGAAGATTGCCGATTACATCTGCGAATCAAACGATAACGACGGTATTGCAAACACACTTGATAAATTCGTTTTAAAGCAATAGTCGCAAAGTTTGAACCTAATATAAGCTTGAAAATATAAAATATAATTTAACGGAGCGTCAGATTTGACATAACCCTTTAAAAGAGTTGAAAAAACAGAATCTGTCGCTCCTTTTTGTATATAATAGCCAAATTGAGGGCTTAATCTTTGGCGGCATCAAAGTTGTAATAATTCCTTAAAAGAAAAATATATGAGGCTGTCTAAATTATAATATAATTGTATGTTATGTTGTACAAAGTATAACAAAAGGAGGAAAATCTATGGCAAAAATCAAAAAATTGCTTGCTTTGATTTTGTCGATTTGCGTAATTTGCACGGTATCTGTTATGTCCGTAAGTGCGGCTAATACAGATGACGATAACGACACTTCGGCATCAAGCACAATCACAGTACATTACTACTGTGAGGAAGGCACGCCCACAATCTATTATTGGAACAGTCTTCCGAAAAACATCAGCACGGAGTACCCCGGCGTTAAGATGACTTCCGAGGGAAACAACTACTACAAGTACACTTTCAACGATGTAACAAAAATCAATATGATGTTTGTTACAAACGGAAAGCAGTCTGCGGAACTCACAAGAAACACAGGCGAGTGGTGGTACAAAAATAAGAGATGGTCAAGCAAAAATCCTGAAGATATGCAGGAATTTGACCGTGTTGACATGCGTGAAGACACAATTTATTTTGTAATCACAACCCGTTTCTATGACGGTGACACAGGTAACGATGTTCATTGCTGGGACGACTCACAGGCAAACAACCCCGACAGCGATCCCGCATGGCGTGGTGACTTCAAAGGTCTTATCGACAAGCTTGACTACATCAAGGCTCTCGGATTCAGCGCAATCTGGATTACTCCTGTTGTAACAAATGCGTCAGGCTACGATTACCACGGCTACCATGCAATGGACTTCTCAACAGTTGATGTTCGTTATGAGAGTGACGGCGCTACATATCAGGATCTTATTGATGCCGCTCATGAAAAGGGCATCAAGATTGTTCAGGATATCGTAGTTAACCATTCAGGTAACTTCGGTGAGGCAACACTTGCTCCTATGTTTAAAAAGGAGTACAACTCAATTCAGGATCTTGCTTCTGTAGATTGCATGAAGGTTATTGAGGGAAGCGACTTTGATAAAACATTCCCGAACTACAATGACCTTGAGCCTAAGTATCAGTATGCCGCAAGACTTAATATCATGAAGGATACTAAGGAGCTTGACTCCGGTAATCACGACACAGAAAACTACTATCACCACTTCAAGGACCTCAGCTGGGAAAGTCCGACTGTACAGACAGGTCAGATTGCCGGTGACTGCGTTGATATCAACACAGAGAATCCTACAGTTGCTAATTACCTTAACGACGTTTATAACAACTATATCAACATGGGCGTTGACGCTTTCAGACTTGATACTGAAAAGCACGTTTCAAGACTTACACTTAACCAGTATTACTTCCCGTCATGGCTCAAGACAGGCGGTAAAAACTTCTTCATCTTTGGTGAGGTTTGTACTCGTGTAAGTGAATTCTGGAACCACAACATTCCTGCAATTTCAGCTCCGTTCTATACATGGGCTGAATCAGACAGCCAGTACATCGATTCATTTACAAATGATCAGGCTGCAAACATTAATCTTACACTTAAGCACTATGACAGCAACGCAAGTACAGCAAATCAGCCCACATCTGATAATGTTTATCTTGACGGTCTTAAATATCACACACCTGATTACAGCAAGTCAAACGGCACAAGCGTAATCGACTTCCCGATGCATTGGAACTTCTCAAATGCAAGCAACGCATTTACCCGTGCTTGTGAAGAAGATCCGTACTACAATGACTCATCATGGAATGTAACATATGTTGATTCTCACGACTACGGTCCTGATATGGACAGCCGTTACGACGGCGGTACACAGTCATGGGCTGAGAACCTTGATGTGCTCTTTACTTTCCGTGGTATTCCGTGTCTTTACTACGGTTCTGAGCTTGAGTTCCAGAAGGGTGTTCCTATGGACGTAGGTCCTAACGCACCTCTTGCAACAACAGGTCGTGCATACTTCGGTGACTACCTCGAGGGCGACGTAACAGCAACAGACTTTGGTACATATACTAATGCAAGCGGTGCTGTTGCAAGCACACTTGAAGCACCTCTCGCTGTTCATATTCAGCAGCTCAACCGAATCAGAAGAGCAGTTCCTGCACTTCAGAAGGGTCAGTATACAAGAAGCAAGACTTATGTTGACGGTAATATGGCATTCGTTCGCCGTTACACACAGGGCGCTACAGACAGCCTCGCTTGTGTAACTATCTCAGGCGGTGCTACATTCAAGAACCTTCCTAACGGCAAGTATATTGATGCAGTTACAGGCGATGTTAAGTATGTTACAGACGGCACACTTACAGTATCTTCTGTTGGTAGGGCTAATATGAGAGTTTATGTTTGCTGTGCAGACGGTTTCACCGGAATTGACGGTCAGATCGGCACTAACGGCGCATATCTCAAGTAATAAAATAATGTTGTTTTTTACGGAGCAGGTTTTTCCTGCTCCGTATTTTTCTGCCCTAAACCCTCAAATGACGGATTGCAGATTTATATCCGTCAAAATTATACTTCATTTATAAATAAACATCCCGAAAGCTGCATAATGATGAATAAAAAGACAGAAAATTATGCAAATTCTACATATAAGGTTTAAAATCGTTATGACACTTCTGCAAGAATTGTACCTTTTCTTTTTTTAAAAAATGTGCTATAATATAAAAAATATAGTTTCAATTTATTGTGAATTTTAAAAGGGAGTGTTTTTTATGACAAACGGCGAGTATTCGGATGTTACACCGCAGATTCATGCTCTGGCTCAGAAAATGACGCATAACTCCGTTATTGATACAGATTTATACAGCAAGTACAATGTAAAAAGAGGTTTGCGTGACCTTGACGGTAAGGGTGTTCTCACAGGTCTTACAGATATTTCTACAATCACACAGAATAAGCTTGTTGACGGAAAGCTTGTTCCTTGCGAGGGTGAGCTTCGTTACAGGGGCTATAATGTAAAGGATATCGTTGACGGTATTCTTGAGGATGACCGTTTTGGTTTTGAAGAGGTTACATATCTTCTTCTCTTTGGCGATATGCCTAACGAAGAACAGCTTAAAGACTTTAAGAAGCTTCTTGTTCAGTACAGAACTCTTCCTCAGCACTTTGTTCGTGATGTTATCCTCAAGGCCACAAGTAACGATATGATGAACTCAATTGCAAGAAGTGTTCTCACACTTTTCTGCTATGATAAGAATGCTAACGATACATCAATCGACAATGTTTTAAGACAGTGTATACAGCTTATCTCAGTATTCCCTCTTTTGTCGGTTTACGGCTATCACGCATATAACCACTATCAGCGTGATAACAGCCTTTATATCCACCGTGCAGAGCCTACAATGTCAACAGCCGAGGTTATTTTGTCGCTTCTTCGTCCCGACAGACACTATACTCCGCTTGAGGCAAAGGTTCTTGATATGGCGCTCATTCTCCATATGGAACACGGCGGCGGTAACAACTCAACATTTACAACACATGTTGTAACATCTTCGGGTACTGATACATACTCGGCAGTAGCTGCGGCACTTGCATCACTCAAAGGTCCTAAGCACGGCGGTGCAAATGTTAAGGTTTACTATATGTTTGAGGATCTTAAAAAGCATGTTAAGGACTGGGAGGACGAGGACGCTCTTGAAGATTATCTTGAAAAGCTCCTTGACAAGCAGGTTTTTGATAAAAAAGGTCTTATCTATGGTATGGGACACGCAGTTTATACAATTTCCGACCCCCGTCAGCAGATTCTTCACGGTGCTGTTAAAAAGCTTGCGCTTGCCGAAGGTCACAATGATGAATTTGATCTTTATGAGAGAGTTGAAAGACTGGCTCCGAAGGTTATCGGCAGAAAGCGTAAAATCTACAAGGGCGTTGCCGCAAATGTCGATTTCTACAGCGGACTTCTTTACAGCCTTCTTGATATTCCGTGTGAGCTTTATACTCCGCTTTTTGCAACAGCTCGTATTACGGGTTGGAGCGCACACAGACTTGAGGAGCTTATCAACTGCGGTAAGATTATCCGTCCTGCATATATGAGCATTTCCGAAAACAAGGAATATGTTGATTTGAAAGACAGATAATACGGCGAACCGCCGTTCCATGTTCGAGAAGTTAGTTTTACAAGTGCGAGAGTTAAATTGCCCGAGCGTATGGAAAATTGAAAGTTGAAAATTGAAAATGGAAAATTATGGTCGAGCGTAGCATTGTAATTGTTCATACAATCCCGTAGGGGCGGTCATTGGCCGCCCGCAAGTAAAGGCACAAACATTGTGATAGAAATAAACTATATAAATATCACAAAGTTACTGCTATTTTGTAGGGGCGAACAGTGTTCGCCCGTTCGTGTGCGTTGCACACGATTTTAATCACATCAAAACACATTTCTGCGAACATAATATTTCATCAAGGCGGGCGTCCAATGAACGCCCCTACAAATTACACACAACATTCATATTAAAACAACAAAAGACCGCTCTTTTGAGCGGTCTTTAAAGCTTGTGTTTTAAATTCAAAATCTATTGTAATCAGCAGAAGAATACATCCATCTCTTCTGCGTTGCCGTCGGCAACAAAGTATGCCTTGCTTTCTTCGGGCTTGAGATAGATTGAAATTTCCTTTGCATCCTTGCCGTATGTAGCCTTAACATTTTTGATTACTTCTTCAACAGGAACCTGTGCGCCTGCATATTCTACGAAGAAATTAACCTTTGTTTCAACCGGAACGGGCTTCTTTGGAGCAACCTTCTTTGGAGCTGCTTTCTTAACAGGAGCCTTTTTAACGGGTTCTGCTTTCTTAACAGTTTCAACCTTTACATTTTCTGTCTTTGCGGGTTCAGCCTTCTTTGCAGCTGCAGCAACAGTCTTAGCAGGCTCAGCCTTTGCAACAGTCTTTTTTACAGGCTCTTCCTTAACGGGAGCAGTTTTTGCAGGGGCTGTTTTTGCAGTTGTTTTCTTTGTTGTTGCCATAATAAATCCTTCTTTCAAAGTAATAAAATATTGCAGAAATAAAAGTTTTATCTTTTGTAAATATTATACATTTCAGAGTAAAAAATGTCAATAAACTGTACAAAAATTCAGCGGTTAATACATATTTGCGAAAAAATAAAATTCCTGTTAGTTGAAATGCACAATGTTATTGCCTCATATTTGTGAACTATGTCGTTTTTTCTGTCAAAAAAAACGAAAAAAAGCACATCATCATTTGAAAACCTCTTGCAACTGTGCTAAAATGATAGCGATTAATTTAAGAGAGAAGAATGATTTATGGGAGAGAATTTCATTATTATTGCACAACAGGTGCTTGTACTGTTCATTTTGATTGCAGTCGGTTTTATTTGCGGTAAGAAGAAAATTATCACCGATTTTTCCGCCCGTCACATGACCGATATAGTATTGTATGTTGTGACGCCCTGCGTTATGATTTCCGCTTTTCAGCGGGAGTTCTCGTTTGAACTTTTGAGCGGACTTATAATTTGCGTTGCCTGCTCTGCACTTATTTTCGCTGTGTCAATACTTATCTGTAACCTGATTTTTCATGATAAGGATGAAAGCCGTAAGGCTGTTATCCGCTTTGCAACAATCTATTCAAACTGTGCATTTATGTCTTTGCCCCTCCAGAAGGCAATTCTCGGTGATGACGGTTGGTTTTACGGCTCAATTTTTGTTGCCGTATTCAACATTTTTGTATGGACGCACGGACTTGTTTCAATGAGCGGTGACAAAAAACAGCTTTCATTCAAAAAGCTTGTTCTCAACCCCGGTCTTATCGGTGTTCTTCTTGCAATTATCCTGTTTATTACAGGTTTTAAGCTTCCGTACATAATCAGTCAACCGGTTGAATATCTTGCAGTTCTGAACACTCCGCTCCCGATGCTTATTATCGGTTTTTACCTTTCACAGGCTGACTTTAAAAAGGCGTTTACTGACAAGGGTGTATATTTTTCTTCGGCAGTCCGTCTGATTGCTTTGCCGATGATTACAGCGGTTGTAATGTCATTGTGCCGTGTCACACCCATAATTACCATGGCTTGCGTAATTGCCACATCAGCCCCTACTGCCGCAACAACAACTATGTTTGCAACAAAGTTCAACAAGGATGTTGAGCTGTCGGTTAGTATCGTTGCCGCAACTACGGTATTTTCACTTGCAACAATGCCGCTTGTCGTAATGCTTACGGGCATGATGAGCGGATTTAGCGGTTAAGTTTAAATTGAAAGTTGATAATGAAAAAATAAGGTCGGCGGTGTGCCGCCACAGTCCTTTTGAGAAGATAGTTAGGTAAATGGATTGCATTGATGCCCGAAACGGCATTGATGCAATTTTTATTTTATATGAATTTAACTGTTTAATTGTAGGGGCGCTCATTGGGCGCCCGCCTTAATGATAGAATTTGTTTAAACACATATTTTTTTATGTGATGAAAAATGTGTATTCAAATTTGTACGCAATGCGTGCAATTGTGTGCGTTGCACACGAGCGGGCGAACACGGTTCGCCGCTACAAAATAGCAGTAACTTTGTGATATTTATATAGTTTATTTCTATCACAATGTTTGTGCCTTTACTTGCGGGCGGCCAATGACCGCCCCTACGGGATTGTATGAACAATTACAATGCTACGCTCGACCATAATTTTCCATTTTCAATTTTCAATTTTATGCGCGCTCGGGCATGATATGTTTTTGATATTACAAACTGTCTGCACGAATTGGGAACGGCGGCTCGTCGTAAAAATATATGGAAATCTCGGCTAAAATTTGATATAATGAACACATAAAAATATATAATCCTTTGAGGGGGACTGTATTATGTCGAGAAATCCTATGCAAAAACAGAAGCTTTTGTATCTGCGAAAAATTCTTCTTGAAAAAACCGATGAAAATCACGGGCTGACTTCAAGCGAAATTCTGGCAGAGCTTGCGTTGTACGGAATTACTGCGGAGCGAAAAAGTCTTTACGATGATTTGCAGGTGCTTGAAAAATTCGGAATGGACATCTGCAAGAGTAAATCATCAACCGTTAAATATTATGTTGCAAGCAGAGAATTTGAACTGCCCGAGTTGAAGCTTCTTGTTGACGCAATTCAAAGCTCAAAATTCATTACTGAAAAAAAGAGCATTTCCCTCATTCATAAGCTTGAAGGGCTTGCAAGTGTTCACGACGGCAAGGAACTGCAACGGCAGGTTTTTGTCGCAAACAGAGCCAAAACAATGAATGAACGAATTTATTATTCGGTTGACAAAATTCAGAATGCAATAGCACTCAACCGCAAAATCTCGTTCAAATACTACCGTTGGGAACTCGATTTTTCGGGAACGGAGCGAATTGTCAAGCGTGAAAAAATCAGGGACGGCGGATACACGGCATCACCGTGGGCGTTGTGCTGGGATGATGAGAATTACTATCTCATTGCCTATGACACCTGTGCCGACAGTATAAAGCATTACCGTGTTGACAAAATGGACGATATCGAGGTGCTTGACGATGAGCGTGACGGGGGAAAGACCTTTGAAAAATTTGATCCTGCAGATTATTCAAAGGGCGTTTTCTCAATGTTCGGAGGTGAAAAAGCTACGGTTAAGCTGTCGGTTGACAATGACTGCATAGGTGTTATTGTTGACAGGTTCGGCAGAGATATTTTTGTTACAAAGGAAAGCGACACAACATTCGGTGTATCGGTTGATATTATGACAAGCAAACAGTTCTACGCTTGGGTATTCGGTCTTGGTGGAAAGGTCAGAATTATATCACCGCAAAATGTTGTTGATGAATTTAAAAAACAGCTTGAAAATGTAAACGATTCATTTTAATTGCCCTACGGTTGGCAATATTTCATATTAAAATCGTTAAATAATAATGTCTGATTCGGAAATAATCATAACAATTATCAGTAGAAAAATTGATACATTATTGCGTAGAATAAAAAATCAATTAACATACAGCAGACAGCGGAATATTTAAAATTTGCACTAATTGCAGTTTATACATTTATTTTTTGCACATTTGTCGTAATTATTGACTTTATTGTGCATAAAGTCTATTATATTGTTGCAGTGATTATTTGTGTTGTTTTTAGACACAAAATGTTTGAAAACATAATTTTTTAGAATCGGGGTTATTATTATGGATTTTGATTTCTTGCGTTCGGCAACCGCATCCAGTTCAGCTTACAGAGTAGTTTGCGGTGAAATGATTATTGACAGCAATATGTGGAATGTTCACAACGAGGTTCTTGTGGCTGTTGTAAGGGACGGCTATATGACCGTTGAAATGGGTGCTGACACTTATTCGCTCTCAACAGGCGACATTTACTTTATTTCACCTAATCAGAGATACAAAATTAATAATACAGGCAACGCAAGAGTTGAGGTTATTCTTCTTAACCTTTCAAATCCTGCATCGCTCACTCAGGAGTTTATTCCACAGAGCCTGATCAGAGGTCTTGTAACAGGCAACTGCACTCACTTTGCAAAGGTTACGAGAGGCGACTACCGTTATAACAATCTTATTGACGATATGAACATGGTTATTTCTGCCGAGAACGAAAAGCACGAGTTCTTCCAGATTCTTGTTCACGGCAAAATGTACGACATTTTCTATATTCTTTTCTCATCGGGCCTTGTTAAGATTTGTGATGTTGAGGCTCAGGGCAAAAAGTACCGTGCTCTCCGCAGAATTACGGAATATATCAACAACAACTTCTGCGACAGCATTACTCTTGATACAATAGCTCAGACAACAGGTCTCAGCCGTTACTATGTGTCGCATCTCTTTAAGGAGCTCATGAATACAACATTTGTAAACTACCTTAACGAGCTCAGACTGACAAGAGCCGCAATGCTTCTTACCACAACGGACACTCCCGTTATCGAAATTGCAGGTATGTCGGGCTTCAACAACATTTCAAACTTTAACAGAGCATTCAAAATGTACTACGAAACAACACCTTCAAAGTACAGAAGAGCCGAGAAACAGTCATTTTAAATAAGTATTTTTAAAATAAAAAGCCGGTGCATATGCGTCGGCTTTTGTTTATGGTAATAATTTGTCCGCTTAGGTAATATTGTTTAAAAAAGGCAGTTCATTTTTGTAGAATGCTTAAATTGAAAAGAAAAGTATACCGTGGTATAATTATTATGTGTGTGACAGCGTGTTTTTTTGTGCGTCATTTGTGTTTAGAAGTATTAAACGGCGGTGAAACGATGAAGTTTTTCAATAAAAATATAAACAAGGTTTTGTCGGTTGTGCTTGTTGTAGTATCAGTTTTGGTAGTTTTGCAGTTCGTCTGCTCAAACGGTACTCTCAATGCCGGAGAAACTCCGACAGAATCGGCAATGGCAAGGGTAAATCCGAATATTCGGAAGATTGTTCCGACAACAACTGTTTCCGCAACAACCGTACCCGTTGAAACAACAACGGCAAAGCCTAAAGCAACCAAGGCAACAACTCAGCCTCAGACAAAAGCCACAAAGGCAACAAAAGCGACAACTCAGCCCGTGACAACAACACAGGCAACCGTTCCGTTTGCTACGGCAATTCCGCCGAAAGAGCCTGTTGATTACCAATCTCAATGGGACGCAGGTTATCTTGTGGCAATTGACAATCCGGACAAAACCTATGAATGCTCCAAGGTAACGCTTACCGATGAGGACAGGGATCTTCTTGAAAGGCTTTGCATGGGCGAATTCGGTTCGGGCGGTTTTATAGGAGCGGCGCTCATTGCTCAGTCGGTAAAAGATGCAATGTGCTTTGACGGTTATCCGACAGTTGCCTCGGTTATCGAGAACTGCCATTATACCGGCAGTACCAAAATCGGCACAAATCAGGAATGTATTCAGGCGGTAAGCTATATCTTTGACGAAAACAAGGATGCCGTTCAGCACCGCATTATGTATATGTATAATCCCGATATGGTTCAGAGCGCTTTCCACGAAAGTCAGAACTATATCCTGACATATCAGACTGTCAGATTTTTTGACAGGTGGGGGTATTGACGAAAATCTTTGATTTTCGTCAGCTAAATTCACGCAAGCGTGAGCTAAATTTGCTATGCAAGCTAAATTATCCTACGGATAGCTAAATTGTCCTGACGGACAGCGCAAGCCCTGACGGGCAGGTAAAAGTTAATAGTTAATAGTGAAAAGTTACGGTCGGGAAGATACATTGCAAAATGCAAAGCTGTATTTCCCGACCGTTTATTTTATCATAAAACTGTATACTATGTCTTTGCACTGTTGTATACTATGTTACTACACTGCACATATTATCCGCCCGCACGGCGAGCCGCCGTTCCCAATTCGTGTAGATAGTTTGTGCAATGCCAAAACATATTATACCCGAGCGTAGTATTGTAGTTGTTCGCCCGTTCGTGTGCAATGCACACGATTGCACGCAATGCGTTCAAAATTGAATCCATAATTTGTGTTATTACCTACCGATGTCCGATGAATGCCCGTACTGCAATCAAAACTTAACAACCTCTTTTTCTTCAATTTTGTCTGTCGGTTCGGTTTTTTCTTCGGAATATTTATCCTTGAAACCGTCAATTACTTCGCAGATGATTTTTGTTGACGTCATAAACATTACTCTGACTTTGAATTTTTTCTTGACATACTTATTGACTGCGCCGGCGCCCATTGTGCCGTTGGCTTTGGTGTACGGTGAATTTGCGATATAGCCGACCGTGCCGATGTTTTTCATCGTGACCTTAATTGCCTCGCTGTCATACGGGTTGTTGTGTTCCTTTTTGCATGTCAGTTTTTTGCCGATGCTGAACGGATTGAACCCGTAGTAATATTTCATTCCCGTGATTGTAACATAAACCTTTTTCATAATAATTTCCTCCTTCAATTTTGTGGATTATCGTCTGCGGCGATTTCTGCGGTGGGTGGGTTTCTTTTTTATCCCCATAATCGTCTTTACAGAACCCGACACAGCGTATGCCGTGAAGATGTAGACACAGAAATTCAGCATTGTTATTCCTCCTCGTTTTCATTTGCCTTCCTTACTGTATCTATATTTTATCAAAAGAGGTGTCCGATAAAACGGACTTTGGTAATGACCGCAAGCGGTCATTACAGTGAAATTCGCCGTTGGCGAGTGAAATCTGACTTTGTCAGGTGAAATCGTCCCGTTGGGCAGTGGTGGTCGTGAAGACAGTCTGCAAAATGATAAACAAAAGTTCCCGATTAATTTGATTCGCTATGCGAATCAATCTGTAGGATACAAAACAAAAATGCATCAGAGCCTTACCGGGCATCTGATGCATTTTATTTATCTGACTGTCTTCTCAAATTACGGGCGGTGGCACACCACCAACCTTAATTTTCCATTTTCAACTTTCAATTAAAAAATAACGCTCGGGCGATAATGTTTGAACTATCGCAAACTGTCTTCACGAACAGGGCGCAGCGACACGCTGCCGGCGACTCGCCGTTATTTAAGAGTTTTCATACATTGCTTGAATGTTTCGATTACATACCATGCTTCATCGTCTGTGAGAGTTGAGTTCATCGGGAGGGTGAGCTGGTTTTTGTGCATATTATACGCATTCGGATAATCGGTAATCTTGAAACCACGCTTGCTGTATGCCGAAAGCAACGGCAATGGCTTGAAGTGGACATTGCACATTACGCCGTGGTCAGCCATCATATTATAGAACTTGTTACGGTATTCTGCGTCTTTGCCGATAAATCTTACAAAGTAAAGGTGACCGCTGCTGCGGTGGTTTTCATCGCAGTGATTAAGCACCTGAACAGGCAAATCCTTAAATTCTTCGTTGTACAGCTTTATAAGTTGATGTCTGCGGTCAAGCATTTGATCGTAGCGTTCAAGCTGAGCCACACCGATTGCGGCAAGCACATCGGTCATATTACACTTGTACTGAGTGTCAACAACATCATATTCCCACGATGCGACTTTGTTTTTTTGATATGCGTCCTTGGTCTGACCGTGAAGTGAGAGAAGCATATACTGCTTGTACATTTCTTCCTCGTCAATTCCGTCATGTGAACGGTGAACAGCCGCACCGCCCTCGGCGGTTGTCATATTCTTTACAGCGTGAAAGCTGAAGTTTGTGAAGTCGGCAATTTCACCGCACATTTTACCGTGCCATTGCGCACCGAATGCGTGAGCGCCGTCAGCCATAACAATAACTCTGCCGAACTTTTCCTGAAGCTCGTTGCGTGGATTGAAAACGCCTTTCTTTCTTTCAACAGCCTCAAAAATACGGTCATAGTCGCACACAACACCTGCAAGGTCAACAGGAATGATAACCTTTGTATTGTGGTTGATTGCCGCCTCCATTTTATCGTAGTCCATTTCAAAGCTGCCGCTTTTGCAGTCAACCATAACAGGCTTTGCGCCCACATGGTAGATGATTGATGCGGTTGCCGTGTAGGTGTATGCCGGAACGATAACCTCATCTCCCGGACCGATGCCGAGAATACGCAGAGTAAGTTCGGCACAAGAGGTCTGCGATGAAAGACAGACAGCCTTTTCCGTGTGACATCTTTCTGCAATACGGCTTTCAAAAAGCTTTGTTTCGGGACCTGTTGTAATCCAGCCCGATTTCAGAACCTTTATAACTTCGTCAATTTCTGCCTGAGAAAGGTCAGGCGGCGAAAAGGGAATTTTTCTCATTTTTAATTTCTCCTCAGGTACAGCCGTGCATTAACCACTGCCGTACACAAACTATAGACAAATCTGAAAATATTGCACTCTTTTAACCGAAACAAAAGTTGAAACCGATTGCAAGTAGTACAAAGGTGCGTCAGCTCATCGGAATTTCGGTAAAAGGTTAAATCTTTACTGAAATTCTAAGTTTCAATCGCCAAACGGGCAAATGACACATATATTAGATTATACAACGCAAGTCATAAAAAGTAAAGTTCTAAAATACCCAAAATATACTCTGAAAATGCGGTTTTGTATGGTGTATGAGCCGTATTGCAGTTGATTTTCAGCTTTTTCCGCTTTCGGATGCTTTCTTTTGCAGATATTTCTTTTTTGTTGCAAGACCGCCTCTTATGTGCCTTTCGCTTTTGTTGGTGTCAAGAATTTCCCTCACCTGTCGGTAAAGTGCAGGGTTAAGTACCTTTAGCCGTTGGCTGACATCCTTATGCACGGTGCTTTTGCTCACACCGAACTTTTTTGCCGTACTTCTCACGGTTGCCTTGCTTTCGATTATGTATTCACCGAGCATTGCCGCTCTTTCTTCTACGATACCTTTCACATACAGCCCTCCTGTCTGTCCTCCTTAGGGGGACATCTGTAATAGATTGTATGTGCAGACAGCGGATTGTATGACGGTATAGTTTAGCATGTTTTATTGCGTTTTATTGTGTTTTATCTGTGATTATACCAAATTTTTGTATAAACAGACAAATTAGTGTTCATAACTTCGGTGTTTATGTGAATTGAATTGTTGTGTCTGTAAATGGTATAATTTAGTTGTAAAAGTCAGAGAAAATCAAATTTTTTTGTGCATTTTGCTTCTTTGGCTTGAGAGGAGAAATACATATGAAAAATATTAAAAAAACAGCGGGTAAATTATTTGCAATGATTCTCACGGTATCGGTTGCAGTGTCCTGTGTGGTGTCAACGGGCATTTTTACAGCTTCGGCATACACTGCGCCGAAAGAAGGCAAAATTTTTTATAACAAAACAATGTACGACAAATACGGTAAGGCTGAAGGTATGGTTCTTGACAGCCTTAAAAATTTTGACGAGGAAATTGATATCAGCAGTCTAAATGTTCCGAGAAGCGATGTTGCGGAATTTTTTAAGGTGCTGACCTTGACTCATCCGGAGCTTTACTATGTGAATCAGGGATTTTCGTACTCCTACTATCCGTCAGAGGACACGATTACATCAATCCATCCCGAGTACACAATCAGCAAGAGCGAGTATGCAACACAGAAAAAGTTGCTTGATAAAGAAACCGAGAGAATACTTTCACTTGTAAAAGAGGATATGACCGATTCCGAAAAGGCTCTTGTAATCCACGATGAGCTTGCCATTATGAGCGAGTACAGCACATCAGATTACAACAAGGCTGATATTTACAATTCGCTTGTTGAAAAGACTTCCGTATGTCAGGGCTATGCGCTTGCGTATTCCTACATGCTTTCACTTGTCGGAATAGACTCCGAACTTGTTGATTCAAACTCAATGAACCATATGTGGAACAAGGTTCATATCGGCAACGCTTGGTATAATGTTGATGTTACATGGGATGATCCTATTAATGACCGACCGGGACACGCTCAGCATACATACTTTCTTTTAAGCGACAATGCCATTCAGAATCTTCCGTCAAAGCACTATGATTACACAATAAGCAACAGCGCAAATTCGACAAAATATGATAATTACGAAATCCATAATTTCGACACAAGGCTTTGCGAGATCAACGGTGAATTTTACGGCTTTGTCAACAACAATTCTTCAGCTAACAAGGGTGCATTGTTAAAATACAAGCTTGACAGCAATACATATGAGAAAAAGCTGAAATTGAACGAAAGATGGAGCGCAGGCGGTAATTCCTACTGGATAAATACATTTATGAGCCTTGAAAAATACAACGATACTCTGTATTTTAATACCTCCGATGCCGTGTATTCATACGATGTTGGAACAGGCAGACAGGCAGTTGCCGCATCCGACATCAGCGGTGTGTCGGTGTCATCCGGCAAGCTTTGCTACGGTATGGTTCTCAAGGGTGACGCAATGTATGTTGCCGTGTCGGATTCTCCGAACAACAAGGCAACTTTGCAGTATGTAAAAAGAGTTGACAAGGGCAACCTTGCAATCGGTATGACAAACTATGTTATGACTGCAAGCACCAATTCAGCCGAAAAGGCATATTACGGTGACGCAAACGGTGACGGCAAAATAAATATTGCCGATGCAACCGCAATTCAGAAAGCAATTGTGGGTATCGTCAATCAGAACGAGATAGAGCGTATAAACTCTGATGTAAACTTTGATTCCGATATTACCGT
>ULQY01058447.1_pt1 | contig 30177 bp, 26 predicted proteins | sample 1954671 | NCBI WGS metagenome assembly ULQY01 (sample SAMEA4835660, study PRJEB28245) | human gut metagenome | biome: gut microbiome; material: fecal sample | place: Denmark | collected 2008 | reverse complement strand
AAAAACAGCCGGGAAGCGGGTGGCTGGATCATTCAATATGCAGGGCGTTACGGTTACAACGCAGAAACGATCGATCGTTTTTGGAGGGTGTACAGTATGATTAATAATGAAGATTCCTATTAATAACTAATGCTTTATGAAAAATAGATTATTATTTTTGATCATTATAATTTTGGGGTTGTGCGGTTGTGATAAGGACAACGGAGAGGATGTGGATCCACCTGGAATAAGCCATTTTGTCTGGGTGAATGCCAGCGATCATCAGATTACGATGACTGTGAACGGTCAGTTTGAAGATGAGATCATGCTGCCCGGAGAGCGCATTTCGAAAACGATGATAGGAGGTATTGCTTCTGCGCCTCCTCCTGGTTTGTATATGATGCATGGGATTGAAATTGTATTCGATGACGGGCCTTACGGCGGTGTTTTCACAAGACCGAAGGAATATCCGGCAGCTCCTTATAATCCGTGTGATGAATATAATTATTTTTGGGAAGATGAAGTTGGGTTTCGAGTTTGGACCTACACTTTCACCAACGCCGACTACGATGCGGCCGTAGCTCGCGGGCCGATGAAGGAGCAGTAGCGTTTTGCTGAAACAGCGAATCCTTCGAGTCGAAATCCCCGGCGCAGCGAATCTGCGCCGGGGATTTCTGTTGAATATTGCTTGTTTCGTTGGAGCACTGCCGATAATTCGCCGTCAGATTCGGTCGAGGCATTCGCGGATCAGGCGGGCGCTGTCGCGCACTTCCTCCTCGGTGATCGTGAGCGGCGGCGAGATGCGGAACGCCGTATCGCAGTAGAGGAACCAGTCGCTCAGGATGCCCGCCTCCTTGAAGAGCTCCATCATACGGAACATCTTGGCCGACGAGCCCAGTTCGACGGCCAGCAGCAGGCCGCTGCGTCGGATTTCCACGACCTGCGGATGATCCGCCAGCAGCGATTCGTAGAGTGCGCCTCTGCTTTCGATGTGCTCTACCGTCCCGGTTTCCAGCAGATATTCGAGGGCCGCCAGTCCCGCTGCGCAGCAGACCGGGTGGCCGCCGAAAGTGGTGATATGTCCCAGTACGGGATTGGTTTGGAGGCTGTCCATGATCTGCTTACGGGCTGCGAACGCTCCCAGAGGCATCCCGCCGCCGAAGGCTTTGGCCAGGCAGACGATGTCGGGTGTGACGCCGTACTTGCACATGGCGAACATTTCGCCCGTGCGTCCCATCCCGGTTTGAATTTCGTCGAAGACGAGCAGCGCACCCACCTCGTCGCAACGTCGCCGCAGGGCTTCGAGCCATCCGGGAACCGGGGGCCGTACGCCCGCTTCGCCCTGCACGGGTTCGACCACGACGCAGGCCGTGCGGCGGGTGATGAGTCGCAATTGGTCGAAATCGTTGAAGTCGATCGCCCGCACATCGGGCAGCAGAGGCCGGAACGCGCCCTTCCACTCCTCGCCTTCGGGCTCACCCATCAGGCTCATGGCTCCCTGCGTCGAACCGTGATAGGCCCGGCGCATCGAGACCAGCTCCGTGCGGTGGGTGTATCGCTTGGCGAGCTTCAGGGCCCCTTCGATCGCTTCGGCGCCCGAATTGACGAAATAGACGCTCGAAAGTTCTCCCGGCAGCAGCTCGGCGATGCGTGCGGCGTACCGCACCTGCGGCCGCTCGATCATCTCGCCATAGACCATGATGTGCATGTAGTCGGCCGCCTGCCGCTGCACGGCTTCCACCACGCGGGGATTGGCATGGCCGACGTTGCTGACCGAAACCCCCGCCACCAGATCGTAGTAGCGTTTGCCTTCGGGTGTATAGAAAAAAACGCCTTCTGCCCGCGCCACCTCGATCATCATGGGTTCGGGCGAGGTTTGGCCGACGTGGGCCAGGAACTGTTTGCGTAGTATCGTATTCATCGTTTTCCTTATTCTTCGGGATATTTGCGTCGGAGAATCGCTTCGGCGTCCCGCACCGAGGCGAAGGTCCAGCGATAGAGGATTTCGGCCCGTTCTCCGGCAGTCAGACGCCAGTCGGGAACCGTTTCCCGCATCCGGGACGAGAGCATGTAGATCAGAATGGCCGCCGAAGCCGATACATTGAGGCTCTCGACCATGCCGCACATCGGGATACGGAGAAATTCGTCGGCCGCAGCGACGATCTCGTCCGAGATGCCGGCGTGCTCGGTGCCGAAGACCAGCACGAAGGGGGAAGCCGCGACATCGAACGTTTCGGGAGTCTTGTCTTCGCGGTGAGGCGTGGTCGCCACGATGCGATAACCCCGCCCTTTCAGGTCGGCGATCGCCTCGGCCGTAGTGCGGTGGCGGTGCAGGTCGATCCATTTGTCCGTGCCCCGCACGATATTGACGTTGGGGTTGAACTTGCAGCGGGTTTCGATCGTATGTATATCCTGCACGCCGAAGGCTTCGCAGTGGCGCACCAGCGCACTGGCGTTCTGGGCATGGTAGGTGTTCTCGGTGAGGATCGTCATGTAGCGCGTGCGGCTGTCGAGGGTGCGTTGCAACACCTGCCGCCGCTCTTCGGACATGAATTCCGAGAAGTAAGCCGTACGTTCCGCGTACCAGTCGAGGGGTTTATTTGCGGTATTTGTCATCGTCGTCGAGCATTTTCAGGTAACTTTCGTAGCGCTGCCAAGATATTTCGCCCCGTTCTACGGCTTCGCGCACGGCGCAGCCCGGTTCGTGGACATGGGTGCAATTGTAGAAGCGGCATTGGGGGGCCAGGCGCATCATCTCGGGGAAGTAGTGCCACAGCTCGGCATCGGCGATGTCGATCAGTCCGAAGCCCTTGATGCCGGGCGTGTCGATCAGGTAGCCGCCCGACGAAAGGGGGTACATCGTCGAGAAGGTCGTGGTGTGGCGCCCTTTGTGATGGCTTTCGGAGATGTCGCCCGTGCGGATGTCCAGCCCCGGCTCGACGGTTCCGGCCAGGGTCGATTTTCCCACTCCGGAGTTGCCGGCCAGCAGCGTGGTGTGTCCCTTCAGTAATTCCCGCACGGCTTCGATACCCGTGCCGTCGAGCGCCGAGACTTCGAGTACGGAGTACCCGGCGCTTTCATAGGTGGCTTTGAATGCGGCTACGGCTTCGGGATCCTGTGCCGCCAGGTCGGCTTTGGCCAGCAGAATCGTGACGGGTACGCGGTAGGCCTCGCAGGTTACCAGGAAGCGGTCGATGAACTCCGGAGCCGTCACGGGAGAGAACAGCGTCACGACCAGCAGCGCTCGGTCGAGGTTGGCGGCGATGATGTGCGACTCTTTGGAGAGGTTCGAGGCCCTGCGAATGATGTAGTTGCGGCGCGGCACTACTTCGCAGATGACTCCGGCGTCCTCTTCGTCCCGTTCGCAGACGACCCGGTCGCCCACGACTACGGGGTTGGTCGAACGTACGCCTTTCAGACGCAGGCGTCCCCGGATACGGCACTTAACCGTTTCCCCGGCGTTCGTGCGGACGTCGTACCAGCTGCCCGTCGTGCGGATTACCGTTCCGGTGAATTGTCGCTCCATAATTCTTGTTCATCGATTGATACCTGCTCTTTGGCCCATTCGAGCAGCGGGAAGAGCGAATCCGCCAGACGGATCATCGGACGGTAGCATACCGACCGGTCGAGCGTCTTTTCCTCGGCCAGCGTATGGTCCTTGTTCAGAGATTCGAACGCCGAGAAGAGCAGCCCCAGGATCAGCAGCGTCTTGGCTGCGGATACCGCGACACCCAGCAGATGGTCCGGGATGCCGAAGCCTGCGAAATGAAACACCTTGCGCAACAGCCGTCCCACGATCGCCACCGCGATCAGTACGACCACGAAGACCGCCAGGAAACCGCCTGCCGTCGCGAACTCTTCGTCCAGATGCAGCAATGCGCCCGCTTCGGTACCGAAGCGGATGCCGAGCCATGCCCCCAGGACGATGCCTGCGAGCGAGCAGAGTTGCAGAATGAGCCCCTGCCGCCAGCCGTTGAATACGGCCCACAGCATCAGGAGTCCGACGATCAGGTCTATTACGCTCATTTGGCTTGTGTCGTTTCGTTTATGCCGGTCGCATGCCTTCGCCGATATTACCTTTGTCCGGTGAAGGGTCCGGTATTCTTTTCGGAAGTACTTTGATCCGTTTTCAGACAACTTTCGCAAGTCGGTCCGAGCCGCGTTTTTCTTCTACAAAGATAGTGAAAGCCGGGAGAAAACGGGAACTTGTTCCCGGTTTTCCGAGGCGCATCCTATTTTCTGCAAAGATAGCGAAAGGTGAGAGCAGCGCCAAAACTTAATTTCCGGTTTTTCTGTTTCTGCGGGACCGGGATTGCAAGTGTTCCCGTTATCCGCTCCAACCGTCGGTTTTCGGTCCTTGTTCGAACGGTATTTTCCGTAAAGATACGGACAAAATGCGTATAATCGAAAATACCGATTTTTTTGATAGAGCGTCGGACTTGTAAAGATATGTATTTGGTGAAAGATTTTAAGAAACAGCGCCGCTCGGTTCTCCTCTGGTGGTTGGCTGTGTTGGATCGGTTCTAAATATAATAAATATAGGTATTTATTCGCTTTAACGGATAATGTCACGAAGATTGACGTTCAGTGCATTGCATATGATACACATGGTTTTTACCGTGAGGTTGGTGCGTCCGGATTCGATGCGGCTCATATTGGATCTTTCCATGTCGCAGCGGTATGCGAGTTCTTGTACAGTCATTTGTTTTTCCTTCCTTAACTCTCTGATTTTATTCGAGATAAATTTTATCTCTTCCTGGTAGCTGATTGTCATTTTAACTTTTTCAATGAAAATTTTTGTCGTACAAATATTTATATATATATTTGCACCGTGCGTATCATATATGATACGTTTTCGGAGAGTTAATACGCTCATAATAAAATATATATAGTATATGAACTCATTTCAAAACACTTATCAATTATGAAAAAAACATTATTTGTGAAGTTTCTGTTCTTACTTCTGTGCGGGAGCGTGCTGACTACCGCAGGTTGTAAGGATTACGATGACGACATCGACGCCTTGCGTAATGATGTCGAAGATCTGAAGGGGACGGTTGTCGAACTCAACGGTTTCGAGAATCGTATTGCGGCGTTGGAGCAGACCCAGGCCGCTTTCGAAGCGATCGATTTTTCCGGATTTGCGAAAAAGGGCGATATTTCTTCGTTGCAAACCCAGATCGAAGGATGTGTCAAAGACAGCGATCTGGCTGCGAAGGTCGTCGCAGCGATCGAATCTTCACTCGCCGACGGGGCCTTGCAGGAGAGCCTGAACAGTCTGAAATCGGGTATTCTGGAGGAAATAGCGGGTATTTATGCTACCCAGGAAACTTTGGAGAGCGTTCAGGAAACGCTGGAAAATATGATTGAACTCAAAAAGGATGCCGCAGGTTTTTCGCTCGAAGTGACGCAGCTCATCGAATCTTACCTGTCGGACAACGGTTTCGAGGCTGCCGGTGGAGAGCTGACCGACAGTCAGGTGAGCCAGATCGAAACCGCCGCCTCGCAGTGGATCGCCGATGCTATCAAGGCCGAACTCGAAACGGCCGGCAGCTCGATCAATAAATGGCTGGGCGATGAACTGGCAGTTTATATGGACCAGATGACATTGGGCGACAACCTGTTGGGGCAGGTTTCCACGCAGGCGATCGCATCGGTTATGGAGGAACTGGACAAGGAGGCCAGTGCGCTGACTGAAAAGATCCAGGGACTGATCCGGGAAAACAACGGTTCGCTCGTGATTTCCAAAGACCAGCTCGACCAGGAATTTCAGAATTATCTGGCGACGTTGGAGGCCAATGTCGGTTTGCTCGGTAGTCGTATCCAGTCGATCGTTTACCTGCCGGATTATGTGGACGGTCTGATCTATTTCGGCAACGGGGAGCAGTATATCGTGTTGTCCCGTGAGAACGAAGTTACGCACGAAACCGAGTACCGGAATCTTTATTTGCGTCCCAGTGCGGAAGGCGAGCAGATCGCGACTCTGCGATTCCGTATGACGCCGGCCCGTGCTGTGAAAAAATATGCCAATACGGAGGCCATGTCGCTCATAACCGAAGAGGTCGGAACGCGTGCGGCGGCCGGTTTTACGATCGAAGAGATCAAGGACATCGATGAAACGACCGGTGAATTTACGGTTGTCGCTACGACGGATTACGATTATGTTTCCGCAGAAAAGGCCGGCAAGACGCAAATGGTCGCCCTCCATGTCGATGGTTCGGCATTGAGCGAAGGCGAATCGAACGATTTCGAAACGGACTTCACGTCGGCTTTTATCGGAACCGCCTATGCCAAAGCGGGTATTCAGATCCCTGCGACGAATTTCGTGTTGGCCCGGGCCGATGCCGAGAATGAGGGCGAATACGTCGAATATACCGACGAGGTGACTACCGAAGTAAAATATACGGACAAAGAGGTTCATGGCGTGTTGGCCGGATATACGGTCATGTATAAGGACGGTGAAACGATCCTGCCGCTCGCAGAGGCTGCCGAAGCTAATAATTGGACCGTGGATCTGGCGGCACTGGTATCGGCGTCGGCGGAATTTACCTTCAGTGATTCGGGTAGCGAGGAGCTGTATGCCGTCGATGGAAAGGCGCTTACATTCGCTGTTGCCGAGTCGGAAACTGCGTTGATCGGACAGACAGTAACCGCTGCTGCGACTTATGCATTGCTCGACGAAGAGGGATTTTCGCTCGAAGTGAAAGCCGGTGCCGTGAATAAATTCTCCATCGCACCCGACGGTGTCGAACTTTCCACGCCGAAATCCGAAGTGATGTGGACGTATGCTGCCGCTACCTCCGACGATACGTATGAGGCGAAGGGACTTGTGCTGACTCCGGATAAGGGTATGCTTTCTGCCGTTCAGTATAATGCGCTCAAGGATAATGAGAATCTGGTTGTCGAACTTTACCGGGGTACGGAGCTTGTATCGGAGATCGTCCCGTCGATCGAATTGCCGGCTACTCCGACCTACGATACGGACGTGCAAACGGTCGATTTGAAATTGGTCGGCGATCTGGCACAGAGTGCTGAATATGTCGTAAAAGCCGTTTATACCAATGACGACAAGACCGTCGTAACGATTACGATCCCCGTATCCGTAACGGGTATTCCTGAAATTCCGATGCTGGAGCAAACGCTCGAATTGCCGTATAATGCGGCATCCTCGACGGGCCATCACGTCGCTGTCGAAGAATTCCGTGCGCTCCTTTGGGAGAGTCTGGATCAGACGGCCCGTGCGCAATTCGGAGAGGAAACGTTCATGCAGCTCTCCTGGACGAGCGACATGGCGAAGGATGAAGCCGGCAACTATGCGACGGTCGGAGCGAGCGGTAAGAACATCAACTTTGTCTTCGGCAAAGCTGCGGCTCTGAATGTTTCCTACACCGTGAAGAACCTCTTTACGACTGCCGATCCCGTACTTACGTTCGAGGCTGTCCTGCACGTGACTGTTACGGCTCCCGAAATCGAGTTGCTGCGCGGATCGTCGCTTTCGGACGACGATCGTGCCCAGGCCGTAATGAAGATCGAAGGCAGCACGCTGCAAATCGATGCATTCGACCTGTCGAAAACCTGGTACATCGCAAAAGATGCTCCGGCAGAAGCAAAGGTCGTTTATGCGACCCAAGCTGAAGGGGCTGTCATCACGGATGCGACGCTCGATTGGGGTACCTGCGACGAATTGTCGATCGTGGTTACCGCCCAGGTGATGTATGGTGGCAAGGCGTTGGGCGAGCCGAAGACCTTTACCGTATCGATCGCTGATCCGATCGCTGACGCGACGATTGCGGTCGAACCCGGAAAACTCGTCGCCAAAGTCGATGAAGATGTAACGCTGGATGTCGCTACGTTGCTTACATTGAAGGCGGTCAATGACGTGAATGTATTCGATGGTTCGACAAATGCGCAGAATACTAATACGGCGGTAGCCGCAACCATCGAATATGGCGAGGCGGTGGTTTCCATCCCCGACGGCCGTGTGAAGTTCGATGCGGAGAGTCATGTTCTTACGGTAGTCGAAGGCGGTGATCTGGAACTGATGAAGGAGATTACCGTAACGATTCCGGTGAAATATGTCTATACGTTCGGCGAACGTACGGCGCAGATCGTTGTGAATGTGACGAAATAACCGCATCGTGGACGGCGATTGTTTCAGGTTTTCTTCCTGCGGGGGAAAGAGCGGAAGAAGATAACCGGAAAATCGCCGGGTGAAAAGGCTCCGAATCTTTATTGAATGGCGGGACCGGCTCTATTCAGAGCCGGTCCCTTTTTGATATGTTTTTGCGGAGGATATGACGGCAATGCGGACGGTAAGCGACACCTGCGGCGAAGACTGTGGGGTATGCGGCGGTCGGATGCGAAAATCGTGAATTTTCCGGTATATTCGGGCGTATAACCTGCCGATCGGGTTATGCACTGTCGGCTGATGTTGAGTATGTTCTGCGCCTCGTGCGAAGTATTCTCTGTTTTTTCTGCCGCTTGGAAATTCCGGATACTGATTTTTCGGTTGCGTTTATCCGAAGAACAATCCCCTCCGCAAGAGGGGATTGACGTATCGAGTTGTATGCTTCGGAAGCGTACGGTCCGGAAAAGGTCCGGATTTTTAACGGGCAGATGCCTTTTATTCCCGCTCTTTTTTCCGCAGTTCGGCGAAACAGTGGCGACAGATCGGTTCGTAGGAGTCCTGCGCACCGAGCATCACCTGTTTCTCGTCGCTGGTCAGGCGGTGCGAATGGTGCGCCAGGTTGCCGCACCGTACGCAGATGGCGTGTACTTTGGTTACGTACTCCGCCGTAGCCATCAGCGCCGGCATCGGTCCGAAGGGCTTGCCCGTGAAGTCCATGTCGAGGCCCGCCACGATTACCCGCACCCCGCTGTCGGCCAGTTGCCGGCAGACCTCCACTAGTCCCTGGTCGAAGAACTGCGCCTCGTCGATGCCCACGACATCGACGTCCGAGGTCATCAGCAGGATATTCTGCGCCGAATCTACCGGCGTGGAGCGGATCGCGCTGGCATCGTGCGAAACGACCTCCTCTTCGGAGTATCGCACGTCGATGCGGGGTTTGAAGATTTCGACCCGCAGGCGGGCGAATTCGGCCCGCTTCAGGCGGCGGATCAGCTCCTCGGTTTTACCCGAGAACATCGAGCCGCATATCACTTCGATCCAACCTTTCTGGCTGGCATTTTCCAAAAACATATTATTACTGCTTTGCTTTGTTTCCTTATTCCGGGCATCGGCCGGTCGTTACTCTTCGACCCGGGTGATCCGGGCTCCGAGGGCGTTGAGGCGTCCGTCGATGTCCTTGTAACCGCGGTCGATCTGTTCGATGTTCTGGATCGTGCTCGTACCTTCGGCGCTCATCGCCGCGATCAGCAGCGCCACACCCGCACGGATGTCGGGCGAAGTCATGCGCGTAGCCCGCAGCCGCATCTGGTGGTCATGTCCGATCACCGTCGCGCGATGGGGGTCGCAGAGGATGATTTGGGCCCCCATGTCGATCAGCTTATCGACGAAAAACAGGCGGCTTTCGAACATCTTCTGGTGAATCAGCACCGAGCCTTTGGCTTGGGTGGCCACCACGAGGAATACCGACAGCAGGTCGGGCGTGAGCCCCGGCCAGGGTGCGTCGGCGATGGTCATGATCGAGCCGTCCATGAAGTTCTCGATGCGGTAGTGCTCCTGTTGGGGAATGTAGATGTCGTCGCCGTGCTGTTCGAAGCGGATGCCCAGACGGGCGAACTGGGCGGGGATGATGCCCAGGTTCTCGAACGAAACGTTGCGGATCGTCAGCTCCGAACGGGTCATGGCTGCCAGACCGATGAAGCTGCCGACCTCGATCATGTCGGGCAGCAGCGTGTGTTCGGTGCCGTGCAGCTCCCGGACACCCTCGATGGTGAGCAGGTTCGAGGCGATGCCCGAGATGCGTGCGCCCATGCGGTTGAGCATTAGGCACAGTTGCTGGATGTAAGGTTCGCATGCGGCGTTGTAGATGGTCGTGAAACCCTTGGCCATCACAGCCGCCATGATGATATTGGCCGTGCCGGTCACCGAAGCCTCGTCGAGCAGCATGTAGCATCCCTTGAGTTCCTTGCAGCGGACTTCGGAGCAGGCGGCCGCAGTGTCGAAATCGAGCGTGGCGCCCAGCTTCTGAAAGCCGATGAAGTGGGTGTCGAGCCTGCGGCGGCCGATCTTGTCGCCGCCCGGCTTGGGCATGTAGCCCACGCCGAAACGCGCCAGCATCGGACCCAGCAGCATCACCGAACCCCTGAGGCGGCTGGCCCGGCGGCAGTAGTCGTCCGAGCGTAGGTAGTCCGGGTCGATGTCGGCAGCTCGGAACGAATAGCTCTCTTCGGAAAGGCGCTCCACTTCGACGCCCATCGCCTGCAGCAATTCGATGAGTTGTATCACGTCCAGGATCTGCGGGACGTTGTGTACGATTACCTTTTCCTGCGTGAGCAGCGTGGCGCAGAGGATCTGAAGCGCCTCGTTTTTGGCGCCCTGGGGCGTGATTTCACCGCGCAGCCGGCGGCCGCCTTCGACTTTGAATATTGCCATGTTCGATCTGTTTTGAGCGAATGGGGGAGGCGAACCTTGCGGCAAACGCCGCTCCGGATTTCCCGGAATATCTCCCATTATTTTACAAATATAGTGAAAACCGTGCGGCGGGCCAAATTTGTCCGGGCCGTCGGGGTGTATTTTCTATTCCATAACGAGGGGCGTAAAAGGAAGCGGCAGTCGCATTTATGCGAACTTGCCCGAATCGCATTCTGTCTTCTCCTACAAATATACGGAATAGGTCGGAAATCGAAAAGGGGAAAACTGAAAATTAGAATCGGATTGATAAATATCATCGGCCGGATTCATTGCCCGTGCTTTTAGTCTGTCATATGCCCTCTTTCGCTGCCGGATTAACCGTTGCCACAGGTACGGGAGATGTGTCCCGTAACGGGATTCGAGGCGGGTGATTCGTCGTCACAGGCAGTGCGGATTGTGTGTTTGCGGAAAATCGGTGGCGTACTTTACCTCCGGGGTACTCGGAGCGGAAGGACGCAAAGTCTTCGAGTGCGTTGCGTTCGCCCGGCGAGGCGGTAAACCAGGATCGGATGTGACTCTTTTGCCCTTTTCTGCGAAAGAAAAGGCGTGTGAACTATGCTGGGAACCGGTAATTTTTGCCTTGCAGCTTTTACGGCCTTCTTGAAAAAAAGGCTGTGGGCACTTTCACTTTGTCGCCGGAAAAAAGAGGGACGCACCGCTTAAAAGATTGGGTCGGAAAGAAGCGTTTCTACCGACTGAACAGCAAGGGCGGTGCATCAATGCACCGCCCTTGCTATGGCTTGAATCCCGAAGGAATTAAGCGTACTTGAACGTCGATTCGTCCGATACGGTCAGCTTCTTGCGACCCTTCGCACGGCGCGCAGCCAAAACCTTGCGTCCGTTGGCCGTAGCCATTCTCTGACGGAATCCGTGCTTGTTGATTCTCTTCCGGCGCGAAGGCTGGAATGTTCTTTTCATTGCCATAGATCTATCGTGTTTTTATTGTTTTAGCGTACAATGCGGAGTGCAAATGTATAATCTTTTTCTTGATCTGCCAAAAATATCGTAAATTTTTCTTCTTCTTCGTTTCGGGTGCGACTCCGCACAATCCGCTTTCGTCCCGTGTCTTACGATCGGTTACCGTTCCGGTGCCGTGTCTTTGAAGAGGTCCGCCTCGCCCCGTTCGACCTTGCCGTACATGTCGGCCAGTTCGGCGATGACGGGAGAAACGTATTCGATGGTGTCGCTCACGGCGCTCTTGCCTCCTTCGCCCTTGATGCGGTAGAGCATCGCGGCGTAAAGCGCCCGGAAGCAGAGTTCGATATCGCTCATTTCGCGCCCCAGCACGGCCCGCAGACGCGGCAGTTCGGGTTCGAGCCTGGCGAAAGTCTGACGGTAGTGCTCTCCGATCGGCAGCTTCATCAGTTGCAGGTGCAGGTCGTTCAGGTCCCCTATCAGATGCAGCGTATGCTCCAGGTGTCCCTTTTCCTCTTTGCCCTCTTCGCGCAGCAGGTTGGCGATGTCCATGTACCAGAGCAGGTAGTTGTGGCGTTGTCCCTCTTCGATTCCGCGCGGGGCGATAAGCTGCGAGTAGATGGCCTCGGGGCTGAACTGGAGCGCCCGGAGCAGGTCCTCGATCTGCCAGAGGTAGAGAATGTATTCGGCGATGTTTTCCCGCCGTTTGGCCAGTGCGATGTCCATGGTGAATTTCGTTTTGCTTCCCGGCGGGAGGCGGAGTTACTTGATTTTGTTGAGCCACTGCAGCGGCCCGTCCTTGTGTTCGAGGAAGTAGCGCTGCGATTTGAGCAGGTTGCGCGACTGAAGCACCATGCTCTTGGTTTCGTTCAGGATCGTCAGGTAGAGGATGCTGGCCTTGGTGTTGGAGCGGTTCTCGTTGATACGCGTCACCTCCGACTTGATGGCGTCGGCGATCGCCTCGAAAAGCCGGTCGCGCATTTCGAGCACCATGTCCAGGTCGGAGAAGTCGCCCGTACGCAGCATGTTGTTGATGTGGCGGTAGATCGACTCCACTTCGTCGTTGATGTGCATCAGGTCCTCGGTCTGCTCTTTCGAGAGTCCCTCGTGGTTGTTGTCGATGTGTTCGAACGCCGGACGGGTGATGTGCGCCAGCGCCTTGGTCATTTCGTTCAGATAGTCCACCACCTGTACGTAGTAATGGGCCGTATCGATGTCGCCTTTCTGCAGTTTGCGCAGGGTGGGCAGCAGGGAGTACTTGCGTTCGCGCGACTGGTAGAAGAGTTCGTTGGATTCGCGCACCATTTCGCGCAGCACCTTGCGGTTCTCTTTGAAGACGGCGATCAGCGTGCGGTCGTAGATGCGGGTCGTGCGCTCCATCGTGGCGCACACCTCCTGCGTGATGTTATAGATGATGTCGGAGCCGGTTTCGGCAGCTTTCACGGCGGCGGTTTCGGCAGCTTTGTTCTTCTTGAAGAAGTTGCTCTTGACGAGCATGTAGCCGCACAGCAGCGTGGTGACGACGAAAGCGGCGATGCCGCCGTAGATCAGTATGAGCCCCATCGCCAGGGCGATCAGGAAGCCGCCGACGGCCGTGATGAACCACCCGGCCACGACGGTCATGACGCCCGAGATGCGATACACGGCGCTTTCGCGTCCCCAGGCCTTGTCTGCGAGCGACGATCCCATCGCTACCATGAAGCAGACGTAGGTGGTCGAAAGCGGCAGTTTGAGCGACGTGGCCACCGAAATAAGCATGGCGGAGGTCGTGAGGTTCACCGTGGCGCGGATCATGTCGTAGGGGGCGCCGCTGTGCTCGATGTCTTCGTACTGGAAGCGGCTGCTGATCTTGTCCCGGATTCTTTTGGGGATCGTGCGGTCGATCGCGTTGCTTGCATTCAGGGCGGCCCGTACGATGGTGCGCGAGAAGAGCGACGAGCCGTACTGCGTCTCGCTCTCGCCCTGCGTCGAAAGCGAAATTTCGGTTTCGGTGACGTGCATCGCCTTTTTCGAGGTCCAGAGCGTGACGATCATGATGACGCCTGCCGTCATCAGCACCAGGAAATTGGCCGGAACGCTGGCGTTCAGCCCTTCCATCAGAATCGTGCTGTCGCCGGCATGACGGGCGATGCTGTATGCGTCGAATCCGGCTACCGGGACGCCGATGAAGTTCACCAGGTCGTTGCCTGCGAATGCCAGAGCCAGGGCGAAGGTGCCCGAGAGGATCGTAAGTCGCAGAATGTTGATTTTCAGCCGTTGCAGGAAGAAGAGCAGCAGGCTGCCGACGGCCCAGCACAAAAAGAGGGAGAGCAGGATATGCTGGTCGATCCATTCGATCGCGGCGCTTCCGGCGAGCGGGGTTTTGAGTCCTTTGAAGACGGCGAAGTAGAGGATCGCCGTGAAGGAGGCTCCGCACCAGAAGGCACCGAAACGGCGGAACATCGCCGTATAGCGGAACGAGAAGATCAGACGGGAGATATACATGATTAGGGTGCCGAACGTGAAAGCGATCACTACGGAGAGCAGAATCGCCGAAACGATACCCATCGCGCGGCCCGTGTTGATGAAATGGTTCAGGTCGCCCATGCCGAGGGCCTCGTCGTTGGAGATCTTGTAGATCGAAACGGCGACGGCGGCACCCAACAGGCAGAAGATCAGCGATACGGTCGTCGAAGTCGGGAGTCCCATCGAGTTGTAGAGGTCCAGCAGGATGACGTTGGCGAACATCACGCCCATATAGAGCATCATTACTTCGTGGAAGGAGAAAAGCCCCGGGTTGAACATACCGTTGCGGGCCACTTCCATCATGCCGCTTGAGGTGACCGTACCCAACAGGATGCCGATCGAGGCGACCAGCAGAATGGTCTTCATGGGGGCGGCTTTCGAACCGATGGCCGAGTTGAGGAAATTGACGGCGTCGTTGGAAACGCCCACGAAAAGGCCCGAAACGGCCAGGATTCCCAGAATAACGACGATAACGGTGTAGATTTCGCTCATGTTCGGGATTTTTTACACAAAATTTCAGACAAATTTACATTAAAAATCCGGATGGACCGGTTGCGGCGGTCATTGTTAACATTAAATTAACATGGAGTCTTTTTTACGTGCTTTCGGTTTCGGAGTTTATTATCCGGACGATCCGCACACCCGGCATGCGGGTGTGCGGATCGACATACCGGTACATGCCACGGTCGAAGGTCTGCATACCGGATGCGATGAAATTCTGGAAAAAGCACTGGAGATGGTCCGTACGGGCGAATACGACCCGGCAGCCGAAAAGTGATTCGCATGCGATGAAGATGAAAAAGAGGGGCCGTCGGCGGCCGAACCGGAAATCGGAGCGGTAAGGTATCCCAAAAGTGCCGTTCGATCCGTCTTTTGCATTTCCGAAATGCGGTTTTAGTAGCCCTCTTTGGGTGCGTAGCGGCCCGAAGCTCCCTTCGTGGAGGGGAGCCAGGGAAAGGGTAGAATTTACAAATGCGCCCATGAGCCGCGAATAGGCGACCGTCGGATAATGGTATCTTGGGACATATGATTACCTTTCGAAACTATGATTCTTGGCAATTTCGGCGTACACAGCGACATAAAAAAGGGTTGTCTAATGCACATAGACAACCCTTTTTTGTAAAAATCCGCCGATTTACTCCTCGTCGGTGTCGGTATAGGCCTTCAGCAGCTTGTCCTGCACGTCCGCCGGAACCTGTTCGTAGGAGGCGAATTTCATCGTGTAGGTCGCGGCACCCGAACTGAGCGAAGAGAGCGTCGTCGAGTAACGGTACAGTTCGGCCAGCGGTACGCGGGCGTTCAGGCGGTCGAAGCCCTTGTCGGACTCCATGCCCATAATCATCGCCCGGCGGTTTTGCAGGTCGCTCATGACGGCGCCCATGTAGTCGCTCGGCGTGAGGACTTCGACGTCGTAGATCGGCTCCATGATCTTCGGTCCCGCGTTGCGGAACGCCTCTTTGAAAGCGTTGCGGGCCGCCAGCTTGAACGAGATCTCGTTCGAATCGACCGGGTGCATCTTGCCGTCATAGACGATGACGCGGATGTCGCGGGCGTAGGAACCCGTCAGCGGACCTTCGTCCATCTTCTCCATGATGCCTTTCAGGATGGCCGGCATGAAGCGGGCGTCGATCGCGCCTCCGACGATCGCCGTATAGAACTGCAGCTTGCCGCCCCAGGGCAGGTCGTACTCTTCCTTGCCCTTGATGTTTACCGCCAGTTCTCCCTTGCCGGGGATCTTGTAGCTCTTGGGTTCGGGCATGCCTTCGGTGTAAGGCTCGATCAACAGGTGCACCTCGCCGAACTGACCCGCGCCTCCCGACTGTTTCTTGTGGCGGTAGTCCGCCTGGGCTACCTTGGTGATGGTTTCGCGGTAGGGGATCTTCGGTGCGATGTAATCGTACTGGAGCTTGTTCTCCGAGGCGATGCGCGAGCGCAGGATGTTCAGGTGATGTTCGCCCTGGCCCTGGATGATGGTCTGTTTGAGCTCCTTGGAGTAGTCCACCAGGATAGTCGGATCTTCGTATTTGGCGTCGTTCAGGAGCTTGCCCAGTTTTTCGTCGTCGGCCTGGTCCTTGGTCTTGATCGCCGCACGGTAGCGGGGTTCGGGGAAGACGATCGGGTCGATCGTGACGGGCGTTCCGGGCGCCGAGAGCGTGTCGTTGGTGCGCGTGCCCTTGAGCTTCACCGTGCAGCCGATGTCGCCGGCGGCCAGTTCGGTGACCTTGATGCGATTCTTGCCCGCGACGGCGAAGAGCTGCGAGAGCTTCTCCTTGTTGCCCGTGCGGGTATTCAGGAGTTCCATGCCTTCGGTGATTTTGCCCCGGATGACGCGCAGGTAGGATATTTCGCCGATGTGCTGTTCGATCTGGCTTTTGAAGATGAACGCTACGGCCGGAGCCGCTTCGTCGGCCCGGATCTCCTCTCCTTCGGTCGAGAGGAAGGCGGGGGCCTTCAGCGGGCCGGGCGCTACGTTGATGATGAACTCCATCAGGCGCTTGGTGCCGATGTCGCGCTTGGCACTGCCGCAGAATACGGGCATGACCGCCCGACGGGATACGCCGATTTTCAGGCCCGAACGGATGTCGTCCTGCGTCAGTGTGCCCTTCTCGAAATAGAGTTCCATCAGGGCGTCGTCGTATTCGGCGGCTGCCTCGACCAGCTCCTTGTTCAGAGCCTGGGCCTTCTCCGCTTCTTCGGCCGGGATGTCGAGCTCTTCGCGGGTGCCGTTCTCATCCTTGAAGCGGTACATTTTCATCAGCAGCACGTCGATGAAAGCATCGAATCCCGGGCCCGGATTGACCGGATACTGGACTACGACGGGCTTCACGCGCGAGGCCGCACGGATGGATTCGAGCGTAGCGTCGAACGACGCCTTGTCCGAATCGAGCTGATTGACGAAAGCGATGAGCGGCTTGTTCAGCACACGGGCGTAACGGGCCTGGATCTCGCTGCCTACTTCCCAGCCGTTCTGGGCGTTGAAGACCATGACGCCCACGTCCGCCACCTTGAAGGCCGAGAAGAGGCTTCCGCAGAAATCGTCCGATCCCGGACAGTCTATGATGTTGAGCTTGCGCTCCATGAATTCGGTGAAGAGGATGGTCGAATAGATCGAGCGCTTGTACTCGTGCTCGATATCCGTGTTGTCCGAGAGCGTGTTGTTCGCCTCTATGCTACCCCTGCGGTCGATGACCTTACCCTCAAAAGCCATCGCTTCGGCAAGGGTAGTTTTTCCCGTGCCGGGAGCGCCGATAAGAACGATGTTCTTGATTTCTTTCGCTGAATAGTTTTTCATATTCGTTATCTTTTTATAAGGTTTTTGCGATACCGATTCGTCCTGGCGGAAAATCCGCCGGTGATTTTCAAACTTCGCCTTATAAATATACGAAAAAAATCGATCGGCCAAATTTCCGGGCATAAAAAATCGCCCGAAGAGGGGCGATTTTTTTAATTTTTCAAAAATGTCGAACCTGAATCCCCCGGCGGGCGTTTGTCCGGGTGTTCCGGTCGGCGGCGGATCATACTTCGACGCCGGTCAGTTCGCGGACGGCCCGGCGCCCCTCGTCGCCCAGGGAGAGCGAATACGAATTGACGAAGAAGTCGATGTGGTGGTCGATCACCCGGTCGTCGAGCTCCCGGGCGTGCTCCTTAATATAGGTGCGGGATTCCTCCCGGTGTGCGAAAGCATATTCGATGCTCGTGCGGAGCAACCGTTCTATTTCGCAGCGAAGCTCTTCCGGCAGTGTCCGTCGGGCGACGATGGCTCCCAGCGGAAGCGGCAATCCGGTGCGGGATTCCCACAACTCTCCCAAGTCGGCGACCAGCTCCAGGCCCAGTTTCCGATAGACGAAACGGCCTTCGTGGATCAACACCCCGGCGTCGTACTCCCCGCGTGCCACGGCGGGTGCGATTTCCGAGAAGAGCACCGGCTTTTTTTGCGTGATCGACGGGTAGAGGCGGCTCATCAGGGCGTTGGCCGTGGTGTGCATCCCGGGTACCGCGACCCGGCGGATCGAATCGGGAGGTGTTCCCTGCCGTGCGACGAAAACCGGTCCGTTGCCGCGTCCCAAAGCCGAACCGCTGTCCAGCAGGGTGTAGCGGGACTGGATTTCCGGCAGCAGGGCGTAGCTGATTTTGCTTACGTCGGTTTCGCCTGCTTCGGCACGGCGGTTCAGTTCTTCGATGTCGTAGTAGGCGACTTCGAAGGTTAGCTCCCCGCAGTCGATGCGTCCGTTCACGAGTGCGTCGAACATGAAGGTATCGTTCGGGCACGGAGAAATATGTAGGCGGATCGTGCGTTTCAAAACATCGAATCGATTAATTGCCGTTGCCTTGCTGTGTCCCGTTTTTCTTGCCTCCGAAGCGTCCCAGCAGCCAGCCGCCGCCGAAAACGGCCGCGAGGAGCAGAATCTTCCACAGCTGGTTCGAGAGCCAGAAATAGATGTTTTTCGAGAAGACGACGATCAGCACGAAGGCCACGACGATCAGAACGATGTAAATAATCCACTTTTTATTCATAATCCGAAAGTATTCGAATGATTGTTTTTGCTAATTTTTCTGCACTTTCCTCGATGCGCCAGGCCGAACGCGGGTCGTCGGTATAGTTCGACACGGCCCGCACCTCGGCGCCGGGCACTCCGAATGCCCGGCAGACGGCCAGGAAAGCGGCTCCTTCCATATTTTCAATTTGCGTGCCGGACGCTGCGACTCCCGTGCGGTTGGTCGTATTGCTTTCGACGGTCCGCAATCCTGCCGGAATGAAGTCGGCCGCATAGCGGACGGCGTATTTCCCGGGCAGTTCGGCGATTCGCTCCCCTGCGACCGCGACGACTTCGCATACGGCTACCGAACGGTCGGAAGCTCCGGCGATGCCGGCCAGGATCAGTCGGTCGGGGTGTTCCTCCGCGATGATCCGGGCCGTCGCTGCGGCTGCGGCCGCCATGCCGACTCCCGCGATGCGGACCGGCGCATCGGGACATGCGGCCCGCAGCGGGGCCGCCTCCGTTTCGGTCGGGATGAGGATCAGCGTTCGCATTTTATTAGGAGGATTAGCGACCGACGACGGCTTCCAGCTCATCGACCGTGATGGGGATGCGCTTGTCGCCTCCGATCATGCGACTGCCCGTTTCGGTGACGATGATGTCGTCCTCGATGCGGATGCCGCCGAAGTCGCGGTAGGCGTCGAGGGCGTCGTAATCGACGATTCCCTTGTATTTGCCCTCGGCTTTGCATTTGTCGATCAGCGCCGGGATGAAGTAGATGCCCGGCTCGTCGGTCATCACCGTGCCCGGCTCGATGCGCCAGGTCGAACGCTGGATGCAGGTGCCCGACTTGGCGGCCTGCTCCGCGATTTCGGAGAAATCGAAGCTACGTTCCCCGATGGCTTCGCAGTCGTGCACGTCCAGGCCCATGCCGTGTCCCAGTCCGTGAGGCATGAAGAGGGTCATGGCGCCGGCAGCGACGGCATCTTCCGCCGTGCCGCGCATCAGGCCCAGCGAGATGAGGCCTTCGGCCAGGATGCGGTACGAGGCGTTGTGGATATCCATGTACGGCATGTGAGGGGCGATCATGGCGGCCACCCGGTCGTGCGCCGCCAGCACGATGTTGTAAATGTCTTTTTGTTTCTGGGTGAACTTGCCGCTTACGGGGTAAGTACGGGTGTGGTCGGAACAGTAGTAGCTCAATCCCTCGGCTCCGGCGTCGCACAGCAGCAGGCGGCCGTTTTGCAGTACGCCGTCGCTGTGCAGGTTATGCAGCGTTTCGCCGTGCTGCGACACGATCGGCGGGAACGACACGCCCCGTCCGAATGCTTTGGAAATGCCTTCGATCGTGCCGGCGATTTCGCGCTCGACGATGCCGGGACGGCACATCTTCATTGCCGTAGTGTGCATGGCGTAGCCGATGTGGAACGATTTTTCGAGCTCCTCGATCTCCTCGGGACCTTTCTTTTCCCGCATCTCGGCTACGGCCATCATCAACTCGACCGACTTGTGATCGTGCAGTGCGGCCGGTTTGAGTCCCAGCAGGTCGGCGAGCAGCAGCTTGGTTTCGCCTCGGTAAGGGGGCAGGTAGTGGATGCGGCGTCCCTGGACGATGGCTTTGGTCAGGTGCGTTTTCAGGTCGGCCAGCGGGAAGGTGTTCGAAACGCCTGCTTCGGCCCCTTGTTCGCGCAGCGAAGGCTGCGGCCCCGTCCAGATGATGTCTTCGACCGTGAAGTCGTCGCCGTACAGCGCAACCTCTCCGGAGTCGGCATCGATCAGGCCGACCAGTGCCGGGGTGTTGAGTCCGAAATAATAGAGGAACGAGGAGTCCTGGCGGAAATAATAGGCGTTGTTGAGGTAGTTGTTGGGTGTGAGCATATTGCCCGGAATGAGGATCAGGCCGCTGCCCATCTTGCCGCACAAGGCGCTGCGGCGTCGGATGTAGATTTCTTTTGCAAACATAGTCGTATATTTTTATAATTTTCCGGCGAAACGGTTCGTTCTTCGAGAGGACGGGCCCGGCTTCTGTCCATCCGCGATGCCGGAGCGCACGCCGTCCGAACCTAATTTTGGTAAAGGTAGTGAAAAAAATCGGTAATTCGTGTCATAAAACGACTCCTTGTGACGTTTTATTAAAAACAGTGTGTCGAAACGGCTTCGGGAATCAGTGCCGGTTTTCGCAAATCGCTTCCGATTCCGCGGGACCGAATGGGCGACGGGACGCAGGGAACGGGTTCTGTGGCCGGATCGTCAGTAAAAATGGAGCGGATTTTAGATGACCTATTAAAAAAATTACTATATTTGTCCCATTGGTCTGTTGCCCCGAAGAAAATACTCGTTCATGGCATTTTAACGTAAATTTCAAATTTATCAAATCAAATTATTAAATTATGAAAAAAATCTTTTGTCTGACGATTCTGGCTGTCCTGTGCACCTTCGGCGTCGCATCGGCACAGCAGTTTCCCAGTGTGCAGATCGAAACCCAGGATGGCAAGACGATCGACACCAAAACCCTGATCGACGGCAAGACCCCGGTCATCATCTCTTTCTGGTCCACCACCTGCAAGCCCTGCATCAAAGAGTTAGACGCCATTAGCGAGCAGATGATCGACTGGCTGGATGAGGCAGACTTCCGGGTTGTGGCTGTTTCTGTCGATGATTCCCGGTCTATTTCCCGAGCCAAGGCTCTGGCGGCCAGTCGCGGTTGGACTACCGATTTGATGGTGGTCTACGACAAGAACCAGGACTTCAAGCGTGCATTGAACGTGAATGTGACTCCCCATGTGTTCATCTTCGACAAGGACGGCAAGATGGTGTATTCGCACACGAGCTATCTGCCCGGCGGCGAGATGGAGCTGATCCAGAAGATCAAGACCCTGCAGTAGAGTCCTGTAATTCCAAATTGAGCGACGACTGAAGCGACTTTTACGAATCGCGGCCCTGTTCTCCGTGATCTTGTTGTGGTGGGGCGAAAAGGGTTATGCCGCAACTCCGGCGACGGACGCAGCAGAGAAAGAAACGGTTTCCGCGACTGTTGAAGCGGAGGCGGATAAGAAGGACCCGAAATCGGATAAAAAATCCGACGAGCCCAAACGCAAGCGGAATTTGGGCCATTTGAGCGGCAGTTTCGAAACCAATACGATCTACTATGTGGAGGACAGCAAGACCGGTGCGGTCGTTCCTCACAACAGTTACGGTTCGAACAACTTCCTGAAGCTCGACTACCAGTTGGGCCGTTTTTCGGCCGGCGTGCAGCTCGAGTATTATCCCCATCCGCTGGTCGGAACTCCGATGCAGGGTTATGAATATGTGATGGAAGGTTTCTCGATCAATAACCTGACTGAGAAGTATATCTCGTGGACGGACCGCAACTACTCGGTGACCGTCGGCGACTTTTACGAACAGTTCGGCAGCGGGTTGATCCTCCGTGCTTGGGAAGACCGGGCTTTGGGCTTCAACAATTCGCTGGGCGGTGCGCGGGTCACGTTCAATATCAAGGACATCGTGGAGGGTAAGGTGCTGTATGCTTTCCCGCGTTTCAACCTGGGATACCTTTCGACCCAGATTGCTGGCGGCGACCTTTCATTCTCGCTCTCGAATGCCATCGGCTTGCTGGATCACCGGCTTTCGCTCGAGGGCAGCATCGTCAACCGGCATTTCAAGAACCTGCCTTCGTGGTACACCGAGTATCGGGACGATTATGATTTCGACCTTTCGAAGAACGTAATCAGTTATTCGGGGCGTGTCAATTACGAGTACAGGGGACTGTCAGCCAAATTCGAGTATGTAGGCAAAAGCAAGGATGTCTATCTGGACAATATGACCGGCGAAGAGGTGGTCAAGCGCGGTGACGCACAGTTGTTCGAAATCGGTTACACCGGCAGCAATTATGCTGTCATGGCGCAGTTCCGCCGCCTGAACTACATGCAGAGCCAGCTTTACCGGCCCGACGGCGGAAGCGGCAGTTTGGGTCTTCTGCCGGGCAATACGATCAATTACATTCCGGCCCTGAGTCCGCAACATACCTATATGCTGGCTGGATTGGATCCCAACAATCCGCAGCAGAACGGAGAGATCGGCGGTCAGATCGACGCGTTTTACACCTTCAAGCGCGGTACGGCCATCGGTGGCAAGCGCGGATTGAAGATCCATGCGAATTATGCCCGCTATTACTCCACCAACGGAACGATGAATAAATCCGGAACCAATTTCTACTATCGGGATTTCTCGTTCGACATCGATAAGAGCTGGAACAGCAAACTGCGCACGGTTCTTTTCGTGTCGTTGCAGAAGAATGCGATGCACGGTGGGGAAGATGTTGTCCGCCAGAATGTTTTCGTTGCGGACGTGACCTATAAGTTTACGCCGAAATTCTCGTTGCGGGGCGAACTTCAATACCTCTATGCGCCTCATACGGAGGGTTTCTCGGAGGTGGACGGCGACTGGGTGGCCGGATTGCTGGAGGCCAGCTTCGCCCCCAAGTGGAGTATCTTCGTACAGGATATGTACAACCACGGCGGTTCGGAGATCAACTACTACTCTGCAGGAGCCAGCTTCACCCACTCGTTCATTCGCATCGCATTGAGTTACGGACGTAACCGCGCAGGATATATCTGCTCGGGCGGTGTCTGCCGCGAGATGCCGGCTTATACGGGCGGTAATCTGGCGATGACGCTGACTTTCTGATCGTGAAGATTCTGATCGTCGAAAATTCCTGTATGTTTGAAAACCTAAGAAAGAGAAAAATCAACCAAATTACTGAAATTATGAAAGGACGAACTAAATTTTTCAACTATTTCATCGCCTGCATTGCGACGCTCTCTCTGGCGACTTTCGCAGCGTGCAGCGACGATGATCCGGAGACTCCGTCCGGCAAATTGGTGCTGAAGGCGAGCGCTTCTTCTTTTGTCGCCGGTGAAGGCAACGTGACTTTCACGGTGACGCATGACGGGGAGGATGTGACCTCGCAAGCAGCGATTACCAATGTGACGACCGGTGAACCGGTGGAAAACGCTGCGTGGACCACGACAGAGATCGGCGAGTACAAGTTCCAGGCTGTTTACGACAGCTATACTTCGGATCCCGTTACGGTAAGCGCCATAGACAAAAACAAAGACAAAGAGTTCTATCGCTACGTACTGCTGCTCGAATTTACATATATGATGTGCCCGAATTGTGCTACGGCACAAGGGTATTTCAATGCGCTGGATAAAGAGGACCGTGACCATTTTCTGGTCGTTGCCGCCCATCAGCCTACGGGAACCCCAATGGATCCTTATTCGTGTCTGGAGGGGATTAATTTGAATAGTAAGATGAAAGTAGGGGTGTAGCCCACCTGGTCTTATAATTTCGAAGATTTGGTTGTCGGAGTTGGAGCCGGGGCCATTTCCAAAACTTCGATCCGGCAGCAGATCAGCCATGCGGAGAAAACCTATCCGGCCGTTTGCGGTGTGAAAGCGACCTCCACGCTCGAAGGTTCGACGGCTAAGATCGAGGCGACCGTTCAGTTCCAGCAGGCCGGTAATTACAAGATCGCTTGCGTGCTGGTTGAGAATAATATTGAAAACAAGGAGACGTACAATACTTTCGATCATGTTTTGCGTGCGGCCCAGACCGATATGGAGGGTGATGCCGTTACGCCGGCCGTAACTGCTCCGGAGGAGCGCACGTTCAACTTCGAGGCGACGATCGGGGAGGGCTGGAATGCCGAGAACTGCGCCTTCGTGGTTTATGTATTCAAAGAGGAGGCCAATGGCAAGTATATTGTCAATAACGGAGCTGAATGTGCTCTTGACGGTTCTGTGGATTACAGATATGAGTTGTAGGATATAATTTGTATAAAAAAATCCTTTGCTGTTACTAGTAAAGGATTTTTTTATATCTTGTCACGTACTAAAACTTTAATTATTGCTAGAAGGTTTTTTTGAAAATGTTGAATTGTAAGAGAATATGTATTTTTTTCAATAGATAATGAGTAATTTATATGTTTTTACTTTTGATTTTTATTCAATTTTAACCTTTAATCAATATAATTATGAAATGGCATTTTAATTTTTTTAGATTTGCTGTTGTGTGTGCGGCTTTCGTTGCCCTCGCCGGTTTTACGGCTTGTAGCGACGACGATTCCGAATCCGGCTCGGAGCTTGTTTTGTCGGCGACTACCTCTTCGTTCGTGGAGGGGGGGCAGCGTGACATTTACGGTGGCTTTTGAGGGCAAGGATGTAACCGCCGAAGCTGTGATTACGAATGTAACCTCTGGCTCTGAAGTTCAGAATGCTACTTGGACTACGAATGTGGCAGGTACCTATGAGTTCCAGGCCGCATACGATGGCATGTTGTCGAATGTCGTTCCGGTGAAGGTACGGCCTGCCACAGAATCCGATGCTTTTTACCGACATGTGTTGTTGATGAAGTTCACGGCGGCATGGTGTGGGCCTTGTGCGCAGGCGCAACGGTATTTCGAGCAATTGAAACCGGAAGAATCCGAACGTTTCCTGGTTGTCGCTACACATCAGGGGGATCGATTGACTGTCGCGGAAGGGAGCGCACTCGGTGAGAAGTTGGGGTATCAGTATGTGCCTACTTGGAATTATGATTTTATAACAGTCTTTGAAAGTGTAGGTCCGGGAGGTATTACAGCGACGTCGATTCGCAACCAGATCAAGAGTGCTATGGAGAAGTATCCGGCTGTTTGCGGCGTGAAGGCCGAGTCGGAACTTGACGGGCAAACAGCAAAGATTCGGGCGACAGTAAGGTTCCAACAGGCTGGTAATTATAAGATCGCCTGTGTGCTTACCGAAAATGATATTCAGAAAACTAACAATGAAACGCTGCCTGTTTTCAATCATGTTTTGCGGACGGCTCTTACGGATATGCAGGGTGTTGCGATCGAGCCTGCCGTTGCGGAAGCCGGTGAGCGCAGTTTCGATTTCGAGGTCACCCTGAACAACGGTTGGGATTCTCGGAATTGCGAATTTGTTATTTACGTGTTCAAGGAAGAGGAGGACGCTGCCTTTATTGTCAATAACGGGGCCGTATGTCCCGTCGGCGGGAAAGTCGATTATAAATATGAGTCCGTCGAATAGTTGCGGTTGTATATAGAGAAAACAGAAAAGCCGGGATATTCTCGGCTTTTCTGTTGCGGATGCTCTTTCGCATTCCGGATACATGTAAAAAATCCTCGACCGTATGGCCGAGGATATAATCGCTGCTTTAGTGTAAGCGGTGTTATTTGAGGTCCTTGGCTTTGAGGCGAACGATTTTTCCATCCCGGACAACGACCAATTCGCCATCTTCTTTTTTGACTTTTTCAATCAAACGCTTTCGGGCAAGCAAAATTCCGGCGTTGATTTTCTCCTGCATCTGCTTGATCTCAATTTCGCTCATAATCTGCAATCGTTTTATAGGATAACGTATCTTCGATATGGGTTGTTATGTCTTTTCCTCCCAATGCGATGATTCTGATCTGCTCGTCAGCCGAACTGTTGTCGTAGATCGCCCAATAGTTGCAAAGGGGAATATAAAGAGCGGTCAAATTCTTTATCCCATTGGCATAGCGGCGACGAATCACATCCGAAGGAATATTGTGGCCTCCCTCTCGCACACGGGTCGCGACGCGTTCGATAGCCTGTTCGGGGGTCGGCAACCAAAAATAGAGCAGCGTCACGAAGTAACCTTTTGCTTGTGCCCGTTCTATGAACTTTACATAAGAACGCGTGGACAATGTCGTTTCAAAAGCAAAATCCGACCCTTCGGACAGCAGGTCGTCCATCCGTTGAAGCATCAATCGTCCTGCTTCGATCGCCACGCTTTCCGGGTTGAACGGCGACAGGCCTTTCGCTATTTCATCCGCATTGACGAACTCCTTGCAGCCGAGCATTTCGGGTAGTACGGTATAGGACGCAGTCGTTTTTCCTGCACCGTTGCAGCCCGCTATGATATATAGTTTTGGCATATCGTATGGACAAAGATAGCTAATTTTACGATTACAGGCTGTTTTACTGTGATAAAATAAGACGAATCAGCCCCAAAGGTCAATTTAGGCCTTCTGTCAAAGTTTGTTCGTTGGTCGTTCTATGAATTGTTTCGGATATTGCTCGTTGGAGCCATCCGGTGGGAAACGAAACTCTTTCTGCTTGTCCTCTAACGATGTATCGCCGAATATAACTGTATCGCTTTTAATATGGGCTTCGAAAAGATTGAGGTATGGTTCATCTGTGAATCCAGGCCATTTTTGTAGGTCCTGTCAGCTTTTTTGAATGGCTTTGATTTTCATTTACTTGCGTGTTGTGCAAGCAATCGAGGGTAGCAGATTCGGGGTACAACAATACAGCACAAACAGCTTTTCAACCCCTTTTTTCGCTGTGCAGAAACAAAAAAGCCAGCAGTTACATTTCTGTAAGTCGCTGGCTTTCTGAGCCGAAACCGAGATTTGAACTCGGGACCCCTTCATTACGAGTGAAGTGCTCTACCGCTGAGCTATTTCGGCCTTTCGCTGAAAGTCAGTCGGTTATAAAGTTTGAAAATGTGGATTTGGGCGCAATGTGTAACATTATGTGTAACATGACGGCCTGCGTTGTTTGCAGTTAAACAATATTGAATTAGTTGATTATTTGATAAATAGAAAAAGTGACAAACTATGTCGAAAGGGTAATTATATAGCCCCTCGTTTTTAGTCTGTCACTTGTCATTGTCAAAGGAAAAACGCCGCATTTTTTCGACCCCTCTCCTTAACCTTTATAGATACGATGCAATTCAACTCCACCGAATTATTTTGCAAATTGCATCAAATAGTTTTCGCAGAATCCAGCTAACGGGAATTTCACCATCTCGTCCCGTCCGTCGGGCGTGGTGTAATGAAATAATATAGTGTTCGCTCTGACAAGGCAGTCGAATAAATTTACCGTTTCGCTCATGCCCTCCATCTTCATCTCGTTGGCGATTATTATTCCTATTATATCGTTTATCTCTTCAAGGTCGCTTTTCCACCCGATTATTCATTGTTTGTTCTTTACAAGTGCGATTTCAACGGGTTTATTTATGTCCGCTGTTTCGGGAGAGAAAACAAAGTAAAATATTTCGGGATAAATCTCATTTTGAGGCTTTATGACAATTAAGCCTATTCCCTCTGTCTTGCTCCATTCGACCAACTTGCAAATAGCTTGTTTATCCTCTCATGTTTTGGTCATTCATTCCGTTTTAGGTTGTTTGTATCTGTTCATTTTAGCTAAAATTTATATTGTTATTTATCTTTATAAAGATAAGATTATTAGTGAAATAAACAAAACAAGAAAGTGACAAACTCTGTAAAAGGGCCTTATAGATTAACCTTTTCACAAAGTCTGTCACTATGTAGGTAGTATGTTATTTGGGTATCTTACTCACTAAAATCATATCCTATAATGGAATCAGCATAATTGCGCCAATTCGTTTTTGTTTTGTATTTATCAACAACAGAATGCGGAACATAAATTTTAACAGGTTTATAAAGTGCATCATCCCCTAATGTCGGCGGGGTTAAACTTTTACAATAGAAATTCAAATCATAACATGATGCAAATGCAGATTGGCCTATTTCTGTTACCCCATTTCCAATTGTTACATTTACTAAATTGTCACAAAAACTAAATGCTGATTTGCCTATTGTTCCATTTGTGACAGTAACAGATGTTAGTTTCTTACAAGAATGAAATGCAAAATCTTCAATTGTAAGCACGCTTTGAGGTATGGTAATATTGGACAGATTTGCACAGCTGAAAAATGCGTTAGCACCAATAGAAATCAATCCGTCTGGTAAAATTATAGAAGCAAGACTACTATGACTTATGCTTTCGGGACGACCTGGCCCAATTCCCGTTATGTTTGGATAGAACACAGATTTGCCTATCGTTTTTACATTTTTCGGGATAACAATAGACACTAAATTATCACAATGATAGAAGGCATTATCGTCAATTGCCGTTAAGTTTGTGAAATATTCAAGCTCTTTAAATGAAATAATGTCTGTATTTTCCTTAAATAATGTCCCTATGGATGTTACAGCCGCCGCTTCTTCGTATGATAATTCACCATCCCCATTTGTATCCCAGTTTTTCAAACAAACTAACTTTACGTTTATATCTTCAAACGTGATAAAATTTGAGGATTGCCCCGTCTTTGAAATGGTGATTATCGTCCCGTCTGCCAATTCAAAGTAAACATTGTTCTCATCCTGCGTGATTTTGATGCTATCTGCATCCTTGCCGTCCTCTCCCGTAGCTTTGCCTAATTGCGTCCAATTCGTTCCGTTGTCATAGGAAATCCACCAATATCCCTCTCGAATTTCGAGTTTAGGCGTAACTCCGTCTGAACCATCCGCGCCATTATTACCGTCTGTCCCTTGTGCTTTTATCTTCTGTCCGTCCGCAACGATAAACTCACCGTCCAACGTCCAATAATAGATGCCGTCCGTGTCTTTCTTCACACCGATAACGGGAGTGTTTCCATCTGCACCGTCTTTACCGTTGTAAATCACAATCGGGTTACTCTTGGCAAACTTAATCGTGTAGCCTACCACCTTGCCGTTCTCGGTCAGCGGGTCTACACTCGTAATATAATCGTTGTTTTGGAGTGCTGTTACAATCGTCTGCAATGCTGAAAGATTGGTATTCGTTTCGTTGCAAAGACGCTGTAAGGCTTCAAAAGCAGACCATGTAGGCAGTTTGATTTGCGTACCGTTTGATAAGGTGAAAATTACATAGTCCGTGCTGGTTTCATAATCCACGCCCGAAAACATAGAATCGCCACCAACGCCATCTTCACCTGTTGCTTTACCTAACTGCGTCCAATTTGCTCCGTTATCATAGGAAACAAACCAATAATCATTTTCGATTTTGAATTGCGGGGTCGTGCCGTTGGTTCCGTTTGTGCCCTCGGCTTGGATTTTTCCACCATCGACCACGATAAATTCACCGTTCAACGTCCAATAATAGACACCATCAGTATCTTTCTTTACGCTGATAGTGGGTGTTATCCCATCTTCACCGTCTTGTCCGTCTTTACCGTGGTAGATGGTAATAGGGTTACCTTTGCTGAAAGTAATTGTATAGCCGATTTCTTTGCCGTCTTTCATAAGAGGTGTAGTTCCCGTAACATAGACGTTGTTTTGTAATGCTGTTACGATGGTTTGCAACGATGAAATATTCGTGTTCATCTGCTTGCAGAGTTCCTCCAATTTTGCGACACGGTTTTCCAATCCGTGCACGCTGTTCCAAAGGTCATCATCATCGTATTTACACGATGTGAGCGCAACCACCGCAAATAATGCGGCAAAGGCCAATAGTTTTTTCATAGTAAGATTTATTTAAGTTGAACAAGTGTTTCAAATCTTACTATCCGTCCCTCGATAGTGGCTTATGTGCAAAAGAAAGCGCAGGACTGAAAGCCTATTATAGTTAAGCGGGTTCTGACAAAACCTTGACAATATAATAAGCAACAGCCCCACGCCTATCCGTAAGGATATGACGCGGTAGATGTTCGCCTATTCTCTTGTCTTTTGAACTGTCAGATTCGCTTAACGAGAACAAGCTACACTTTCCGTGTATTCAATATGTTACTGCAAAAGTAGCATATTCGGCGGAAATTGCAAAACATCTTGCCCTTTCGGGTGCTGTTGCCGTATTTAATTGTGCAAAGTTCTTGAAAACAAAGTTTCTATCCAATAGT
>ULQY01052643.1_pt1 | contig 31440 bp, 23 predicted proteins | sample 1954671 | NCBI WGS metagenome assembly ULQY01 (sample SAMEA4835660, study PRJEB28245) | human gut metagenome | biome: gut microbiome; material: fecal sample | place: Denmark | collected 2008 | reverse complement strand
TTCCGGTAGACAAAGAAGTGGATATGAAAAAAGCAGCGAAAGCCGTCGGAGAAAAAAGCGTGGAAATGCTGCCGGTCAAGGATATTAACAAGGTGACCGGTTATATCCGGGGAGGCTGTACCCCCATCGGTATGAAAAAGCAGTTTCCAACGGTGATCCACGAAAGTGCGGCCGGACTGCCGGAGATGATCGTCAGCGGAGGGCGGCTTGGAGAGCAGATCATTCTGAAACCGGAGGATCTGTGTAAAGTCACAGGCGGCAAATTTGCGGACATTATCCGTGACTGACGCACATAGCAAAATAAACAGTATATTCGGAGGCAGCAGATTCTGCCTCCGATTTTGCAGAAAAAGACAACAGGAGATATTCAGATTGTAGTAGAAAGGAAAGGGTGATTATCATGAAGAAAAATTGGAGAAAAGGACTTGCTGTCATTACGGCAGCAGCACTTGTCATTACAACGGCAGTCCTTCCGGGAGGTGCCAGCGCCAAAGGAAAGGTGAAGCTTAACAAAAAGAAGGTGACCATGAAGGTTGGACAAAAGGTGAAGCTGAAGTTAAAGAACACCAAAAAGAAGGTGAAATGGAAATCCTCCAAAAAGAAGATTGCATCCGTTACTGCCAGGGGAGTTGTAAAAGGCAAAAAGAAGGGAACTGCCAAAATTACCGCCAAATGCGGTGGAAAAAAATATGTCTGCAAGGTGACGGTAAAGGGCAGGGGTGAAAGTATCGTGGAATCAGGGGCACCGGATGCTTCTGCGACACCGGGCTCCAGTGCCAAACCATCGGCAAAGCCGGGAGCAAGTGCCAAACCATCCAATAAGCCGGGAGCCAGCAACAAGCCTGCCACCACAACCTCCCAGCAGGTAAAGCCATCCACGGCAGCAGAGAATACACTGGCTGTAGGAAAGTTTAACATTACCTTAGGAATGACAAAGGCAGAGGTACAGACCGCAATGGGAGCGGGACCGGACAGCACCGGCACTTCTCCGCAGGGAAATGAGTCTTATATTTACAACCCATCCGGAGATTATACCAATTATTTTGAAATGCAGTTTCGGGATGATAAGGTAGTGGAAATGTCAACAATTTCTGCATATTTCCGTTATGCAGATCTGGTTTCCTCCGGGGATTCCGCAGATACACTCACCGGTAATGGATTTGCCAGCATGAGCCGTTTTGATTACGAAGCCGGATACAGTTATGAAAAGGGAAGTGCGTTTGTCAATGCCTTTGTGGATCATCAGGGCGGCGGTGGCGTATATGGTGTCCAGATTTTTGATAAGAGCCTGAATTCCAAGCTGGATAATCTGATCATTCCCAAAAATTGTCAGTACAGCCAGCAAGTGGCGGATACCATGCGTTTGGAAATGAGTGATTTCGTCAGTGCGTTCCGTGTATTTAAGGGAAAAGCGGCAATGAGTCCGAGTGCTGTCGGTATCGCCCAGGTTCAGGCGGCAGAGATGGCGGCTGCCGGAAAGACCCAGCAGAGCAGCGCAGATGGAACGACATGGAAAGACCGTTTTAAAGAATATTATGGAGACTACTACAGAGCGACAGAATTTGTAGGGGACAGCTGTGAAGATGCCTTCAGCTTTGTAGTCTATGCGATTGATACCACAAAGAACAACACAGAAGCGACCTCGATCATTTATAAATATATGACGATGGATCAGGACGAGAATGGAGAACCTCTTGACTTCAGTGTAGAGTGTGGCTTTGGCTATAACACCGGTAACAAACTGATTACATTTGGTGTCATAGATATTTATTGCCTGTAACAGATAAGCGACAGGAAAGAGAAATGATTTGGAAGGGACAGAAAATATGCAGGGAAGAGCGCATGGAAATGGCCTGAAACGCCAGACAGATAATAAATTTCTCAACATGTATGAAGTGGATGCCGTCCGGAGGGACGGTGTCCACTTCCCATATTATGTTGCAACAAGAAGAGAGCCGGGGGATCTGATGTATGAGACCGGCAGGCTTCGGGCGGACGGAGTGGTGATCTATCCGGTTTACCGCCGTGATCCGGAAAAGCTGGTGATCCTGCGCCAGTTTCGTTATCCGGTCAACGATTATATGTATGAGGTGCCGGCAGGACTTGTAGATCCGGGAGAAGATCCCATGGAAGCAGCAGCCCGTGAACTGAAAGAGGAGACAGGATTTACTTTTACTCCCTATCAGGACTATGATCCGTCACTTCTTCGTCCTTTTATACAGAGTCAGGGAATGTCAGATGAATGTGATGTGACGGTATTTGGATATGCGGATGGGGATATGGACAGGAGAGCCCCGGAGGCAACAGAAGACATTCAGGTGATCCTGGCGGATAAGCAGGAAATACGAAGAATACTGCGGGAGGAGCTTGTATCCCTCCGGGCAGCATATCTGTTTACTGCATTTTTAAGAAGTGATCCGCAGAATCCCTTTGAATTTCTGAATATATAAGTTGTGCCGAACGAAAATGTTTAATGTAAGTGGTTTTTTATGACATTTTACCGAAAATCCCCACATTATGTGGGTTAGGACACATTCTCATCACAAAATGTAGTCAAATATGACAACAAAAATAAAAAAATCAAAAAAATACTTGTATAATTTGCTGACATGTGTTATAGTGGTCTTACGGAAAAAGTTGAGGGAACGTTTCTAAACAACGTAATCATTTTCGTAAGGATGGTTACATTTTAAGAATGGTGATACCATGATATTTCTGCTGTGGGTGCAGCATAAATATAAAGCAAACAATTTAATTTAGAGGAGGCTTTTTATGAGAAAGAAAGTATTAAGTGTACTTCTGTGTACAGCAATGGCTGCAACAATGTTAACAGGCTGCGGCGGTTCTGCAGACGACACAAACAAGGGAACAGACAATAATGCAACAAGTGGTGCTTCAAGCGCAACATCCGAGAAGAAATCTACAGCTCAGGTTTCTGACGGTGGTAAAGTTCTTAACATTCGTTGTTGGAACGATGAGTTCAAGAGCCGTATCGAGGATCACTATCCAGGATATAAGAAGACTGGTAAGTGGAAAGGTAAGATCGGCGATGTAGAGGTTAAGTGGACAATGGTTGCTAACGAGGGTAACGCTTATCAGGACGCTTTGGATCAGGCACTTCTGAACCAGGCAGACGCTAAGGCTGATGATAAGGTTGATATGTTCCTTGTTGAGGCTGATTACGCACTGAAGTATGTAAACTCAGATTACACAGTAGACGTTGTAAACGATCTTGGTGTTTCTGAGGATTCACTTTCAAACCAGTACAAGTACACACAGGATATCGTAAGAGATGCTGAAGGAAAGCTTAAAGGATCTTCATGGCAGGCTTGCCCGGCTGGTATGATCTACCGTCGTGACATCGCAAAGAAGGTATTCGGAACAGATGAGCCTGATAAGATTCAGGAAATCTTCTCTGACTGGGATGCTTTCAAAGAGGCAGCTGCTAAGCTGAAAGATAAAGGATATCTTGCAACAGCATCTGTAAACGATGCATACCGTGTATTCTCTAACAACGTAACATCTAAGTGGGTAGAGGATGGCAAGATCAACATTGATGAGAACATCAAGACTTGGGTTGATATGTCCAAGGAAATGGTTGATAACAAAGAGACAGCTACATATGATCTTTGGTCTTCTGACTGGAGCAAGGGCTTCATGAAGAGTGGTAACGTATTTGCTTACTTTGGACCAGCTTGGTTTTTCAACTTCTCAATGAGCGCTGATAAGAAGGGCTCTGTTGGTATCGATGGCGGATGGGCTCTCTGTAAGGGACCTCAGAGTTTCTATTGGGGCGGTACTTGGATCTGTGGTGCAAACGGCACAGATAACTCTTCTCTTGTAAAGGATATCATCGAGAAGATGACAACAGATGAGTCAATCATGACAGACATCGTTAAGAAAGATAACGATTTCGCAAACAACAAGTCTGCAATGGATACTCTTTCTAAGGATAAGAGCTTCAAGAACACAATCCTTGGAGGACAGAATCCACTTCCAATCTTCTGTGACGGTATTGAGAGCATCGACCTCAGCAACCTGTCATCTTATGATCAGGGATGTAACGAGGAGTTCCAGAAGGCTATGAAGGATTACTTCGATGGCAACGCTGATTATGATGCAGCTCTGGAGCAGTTCTATCAGTCAGTTGAGACTAAGTACCCTGACCTTACACACTAATAGCTCGGGCGTATAAAATGTAACATGAATCTGGATGTGCCTGCTTACGGACGTAGGCAGGCACATTTTATACCTAAAAAAGGAGAGAAAAAGAAATGAGCACATCTCCAAAGAGACGAGGAAAAGTTGAAAAACACAATAAATGGGGTTACATTTTCCTGATTCCGTTTGTTGTTGTGTATGTTATTTTCCAGCTGATTCCTTTGATTAGTACCGTCTATAACAGTTTTTATGAAAACTATCGTTCCGGTTTGATTCAGGTCGGACCGAACTTCGTAGGGATGGATAACTACAAGGAATTGTTTGCCGGAGGATACTTCTGGTTGTATTTAAGAAATACCTTAATTATGTGGGTACTTGGATTTGTTCCACAGATTATCGTATCATTGATCCTGGGAGCATGGTTCTCCGATATGAGACTGAATATTAAAGGCTCCCGTTTCTTCAAGACAGTCATTTATCTGCCAAACCTGATCATGGCATCCGCATTTGCAATGCTGTTCTTCGCATTATTTGCAGATACAGGCCCTGTAAATGCTATGCTGACAGGCGCTGGCTTGCTGAAAGAGCCATTCCACTTCTTATCAAATAAATGGAGTGCAAGAGGTCTGGTTGCTTTCATGAACTTCCTGATGTGGTTTGGTAATACAACGATCCTGTTGATGGCAGGTATGATGGGTATTGATCCATCACTGTTTGAGGCTGCCGAGGTGGATGGAGCAACATCCACACAGGTATTCTGGCAGATTACTATGCCGCTGTTAAGACCGATTATGGTTTACGTTTTAGTTACTTCCTTGATTGGTGGTTTGCAGATGTTCGATGTTCCACAGATCTTAACAAACGGAACTGGTCAGCCGACTCAGACCACAATGACACTGATCATGTACTTGAACAAGCACCTGTTTAGTAAGAACTACGGTATGGGTGGCGCATTGTCCGTTGTAATGTTTATTATCACGGGTATCCTGAGCTTGATCGTGTTTAAGGCATTTGCACAGAAAAAGGAGGATTAACGATGGCGAATTCAAGAACACCAAGTGATGAGATTACAAAAGAGGGATTTGGCATTCATGCACGTCGCGCGATTGCATACATCTTTCTGATCATTATCACGATTTTATGTTTGTTCTGGTTTTATGTACTTTTCGTAAATGCTACCAGAACACATAGTGAGATTCAGTTAGGTTTCCATGCACTTCCGGGTACAAACTTTGCTAAGAACTTTTACAATACGATTATCAATGGTTCTCAGCCGGTTTGGAACGGTTTGATCAACAGCGTTATCATTGCTGCACTGAGTGCTGTATTAACAACATATTTTTCAACAATGACGGCATATGCACTTCATGTGTATACCTTTAAATTGAAAAAAGTTATGCATACTTTCATCCTGATGATCATGATGATCCCGACTCAGGTTACCGCTCTTGGTTTCCTGCAGCTGATCATGAAGATGAACTTGATGAACAGTTTTATTCCATTGATAGTACCGGCTGTGGCTTCACCGGTAACATATTTCTACATGAAGCAGTATATGGAATCATCACTGCCGATTGAGATTATTGAAGCATCCCGTATTGATGGTGCCGGCGAGTTCCGTACCTTCAATCAGATGATCCTTCCAATTATGAAGCCGGCAATTGCAGTACAGGCAATCTTCTCATTTGTAACAAGCTGGAACAACTACTTCATTCCATCCTTGATCTTAACGGATGACAAGAAAAAGACACTTCCGGTATTGATTGCCAACTTACGTAGTGCAGACTTTTTGAAGTTTGATATGGGTCAGGTTTACATGATGATCGCGTTTTCTATATTCCCGGTTATCCTTGTTTATCTGATACTTTCAAAACATATTGTACAGGGTGTTGCATTGGGAAGCGTAAAGGGCTGATGCCCTCTATGCCCCGGATAGTAATATCCGGCAGGACCTGATAGTACAATGATCCTCTCTTTCTCATTGTATATGGGGCTGTCTGACAGGAAACTGTCGGGCAGCCCTTTTGGGTTGCCCAAAAATTGTTTGTGTGGTATGCTAAAAAAGAATAGTATATGATTGAGGAGGTAACTATGCATCATTTATGGAAGAAAGGACTGGCGCTTGCGCTGATATTCTGTGTTTCCGTCAGTGGAGTGGGATGTTCTGGGAATAAAAAAGATAAAAAGAAGGAGCCGGCAGCGACGGAAGATGTGTCGTCAGAAAAGGTAACAGAACTGCCAAAGGTTGAGGCAGGAGGCAAGGGAAAGGATAAGTCGGATGTGCCTCTTGTGGTGGCATGTGATGCCTTCGAGAAGCAATTCAATCCATTTTCAGATAAAAATAAAGCGGATCAAAAAGCGGTCAATCTGACGCAGCTCCATCTTTTGACTTTTGACAGGGAAGGGGCTGTGGTAAAGCATGCGATTCAAGGAGAGAAACGTCGTTTTCATGGAGAGACTTTTTATTATGAGGGTCCTGCCAATATAAAGATTCGTCGTGATCACGATGAAGATACCACATCTTATATCATTACATTGAGGAAGGATCTGACCTTTAGCGACGGATCTCCGGTGACAGTGGATGATGTGATCTTTTCTATGTATGCGTTTGCAGATAGCAGCTATCAGGGGGCGGAGACCTTTGGACAGCTTCCGATTATTGGTCTGGAAAAATACCGCGGTACTTCCGGAAAGGACAAGGGAAAAAGTGCTCTGGATATCGATGGGATTGAAAAGGTGACAGATTATAAAGTGAAGGTGACGGTCAGGGGATATGACCGCGATGCCCTTACGGCGTTAAATATTCCGGTCTGTTCCCTGCAGTTTTATGGAAACAAGAAAGAATTTAATGTGCTGGCAGGAAGCTTTGGATTTAAAAAGGGAGATATTTCCAGCCTGGTCAAAAAGAAAAATGCACCGTTTGGTGCAGGACCGTATCAGTATATTAAATATGAAAAGGGCATTGTATATTACGAGGCCAATGAGAAGTATTACCGTGGATGTCCGGAAACGGCATTTGTCCAGTTGAAGGAGGTGGCGGGATCATCTGACGTGCAGAAGCTGGAGGCATTGACCAATGGCGATTTCGATGTCGTGGATATGAGTGCATCCAACAGTATTATAGATATCATCACAGAGGAGAATTCCAGCGGTAAGCTCACAGGACGGGTATATGGCGGTAAGCTGTGGGATGGAGATTATTATCATTATATTGGTATGAATGCAGAGAAAGTGTGCGTGGACGGAAAAGCGGACAGTACACGTTCAAAAAATATGCGAAAAGCCTTTGCGGTTTTATTTAGCTGTAACAGAAGCAATATGGTAGAGCTGAGCCAGAAGGGAGCCGCAGTAATTGACTATCCTGCGTCCCAGATATCCTGGTCTGTGCCACAGGCAGAGGATGAAGAGTATGAGCAGGCATATAACAAAGATGTGGATGGTAATGTGGTCTATAATAGCAATATGAGCGTAGACGAGCGTGCTCAGGCGGCATGTAAAGTAGCTTTGGGATATTTGAAAAAGGCTGGATTTAAGGTTAAAAAGGGCGTAATAACAGAGATTCCGGAAAATACACGAAAGAAATATATTATTTACATTCCAAGTGATGCACAGCAGCAGGGTATGCTTACGATTGCCAGAAATGCCCGGAAGCTGTTTAAACAGCTTGGCTTAAAGCTGGAGCTGAAAGAAGGCTGCAGTCAGAAGAAGCTTGAAAAGCATTTGCAGCAGGGAACGGCACAGATCTGGTGTGGCAAGGCAGAGACGTCAGTTAATGGAGATATGTATGCAATGTATCACAGCCGCCTACAAAAGGATAAAACGGCAGGAAGCCGGAATTATTTCCGGATTCAGGACAGTGATCTGGATGATTATATTGAGGATAGTATGAAAGCGGTAAAGCTGAAAAAAAGCATCTCTCTCTATGCGCAGAGTTATGATAAAATTCTTGACTGGGCGGTAGAAGTCCCGGTATACCAGGAACGTAATCTGACCGTATTCAGTACGGCAAGAGTGAATCTGGAGACGATTGCACAGGATATCAGTCCGTATTATGACTGGATGCAGGATATCCAGCTGGTAGAGATGAAGTAGTGAAGGCAAGCCGGGAAATGGCAGAATCGCTGGGCAAAACGCTGGTTTTGCCCTTTTTTAGTGTATAGGAAAATGCTCGTAGCGTAGAGGGAAGCCAACGAGAATTGCGAAGCAATTCTTGGAGGGCAAAACGCTGGTTTTGCCCTTTTTTAGTGTATAGGAAAATGCTCGTAGCGTAGAGGGAAGCCAACGAGAATTGCGAAGCAATTCTTGGAGGGCAAAACGCTGGTTTTGCCCTTATTTATGCTCTTAGAAAATATCGGTCGTTATTTTAACAGATAGCTGTACACCATAATAAAGTGACAGAGACTGCCCACCATAACAAAAAGGTGAAAGATCTCATGGCCGCCAAAGCCCGGATGCAGCCGGTTAAATACAGGAAGTTTTAAGGCATAGATCACACCGCCGATCGTATAAATAACGCCTCCTGCAAACAGCCAGAAGAATGCCTGAGGGGACATGTAGTGATAAATACTGCGGATTGCAAAAATACACAGCCACCCCATAGCGATGTAAATGGTGGAGTTGAGCCATTTTGGAGAATCAACCCAGACCGCCGTAAGGAATAAACCGGCCAGAGCAAGTCCCCAGACGATCAGGCATAAAGGTGTACCGATAGACGATGGCAGAACCAGCATACAGACCGGAGTGTAGCTTCCGGCGATCAAAAAGTAGATCATGATATGATCCAGCTTTTTCAGCAGAAGTGTTGCTCTGTCGTTAGTTATGACAGCATGGTAGAAGGTACTGGCACCGTAAAGCAGAATCATGCTGATAATAAATAAGAGACTGGAAACAATACTTTTGATATGACCGGTCTGCGCAGCCCTCTCTAATAAAAATGGTGCTGCAGAGACAGCGGCGACCATTCCAATAAAATGGGTGATAGCGCTAGCTGGGTCCTTTAAGCGGAATGTTGTATGGGATACAGCCGGAGATTGTGAAATAGCCGTTGATCCCGGATAGGATTGTGAATTTGTAAGTGTAGTCATAATATCCCTCCGTTCTATTAAATTATCCATGTAATGGAAAACGGTTTGCAAATACATTACACATAGTATTGAAAACTACTTTATGAAGTATAATATACATCCTTTTCGGGATTTATGCAAGTAGTTTTTTCCTTGTGTGGAAAAAGAACTGTTTATACAGATATTTACAAAAATATAGTAGAAATGTTATGATGAGAGAAAATCCTTACAGGAAATAAAATAAGAAAGCGGGGAAATAAGGATGGAACTTCATGTTGGTGATGTGATCAAAATGAAAAAACAGCATCCATGTGGAGAAAATCGCTGGAAGCTGGTGCGGGTTGGTATGGACATAAAAATGGAATGTATGGGATGCGGACATCGTGTTATGTTGCCGCGAAAGCAGGTAGAAAAGGGCTTTCGAAGCTTTCTTGAAAAAAAAGATGAAAAAAATTAAAAAAAATCGAAAAAAAGTGTTGACATTTTGAGCCGAGTATAATATACTCTTACTTGCGTCACGGAAATGACTTAAAACTTTTCGGGGTGTGGCACAGTTTGGCTAGTGTACCTGATTTGGGATCAGGGGGTCGCAGGTTCGAATCCTGTCACCCCGATTGTGACGCAAGTTATAAATTTAATATAGGGAAGTTGATTTTGGGCTTTCCAATTTATGCGGGTGTAGTTCAATGGTAGAACACCAGCCTTCCAAGCTGGATACGTGGGTTCGATTCCCATCACCCGCTCTTTGTGCTAGTAGCTCAGTTGGATAGAGCAACGGCCTTCTAAGCCGTTTGTCGGGGGTTCGAATCCCTTCTGGCACGTTGATCAGAGAGGATGCTGTTGCAGATATCTCTGATTTTGTTAAGTAAGCAGCTTTTCGTACCAGCGAAAAGTTTGCCACATTATATTTATGGTGGGTATAGCGCAGCTGGTTAGCGCGCCAGATTGTGGCTCTGGAGGCCCTGGGTTCGAATCCCAGTATCCACCTTAGAATCCTTGTTATAGAAGTTATAGCAGGGATTTTTGTTATAAATGGTGCTTTTCTGGAAATGCGGAGGAAAGCACAATAGAATAATGGGCTATCGCCAAGCGGTAAGGCACAGGACTTTGACTCCTGCATTCACCAGTTCGAATCTGGTTAGCCCAGTAGAGAGAATCCCTTGTAGACAGCGGTCTGCAGGGGATTTTGTTTTTTCGGAGGGATGGAGAAAGGCAGAAACGTGTTACTGGGCATTTTTGGATGATTTCCATTCATTTTTGTCATTCTGGCCGCATTTTATGGCTGTGTTTCGACTTGTGCTGGAGTGAAAATACCGTTATAATATAACTAATAATGTTTGACGGTGAATGAGGGAGGCAGGTGAGTGTATGAAAAAAGTGATCGGTATAGGAAAACAGAGTTTTTCCTCCTTAAGAGAAAAGAATTACTTTTTTATTGATAAGACAAATTTTATAAAAGAATGGTGGAAAAAAGGTGACGATATTACATTGATCACGCGTCCCCGTCGTTTTGGTAAAACCTTAAATATGAGCATGATGGAATGTTTCTTTTCGAATAAATATGCGGACCGGGCAGATCTGTTTGAAGGGCTTTCTGTCTGGGAAGAGGAAAAATATCGGAAGCTGCAGGGGACATATCCGGTAATCTTTTTGAGCTTTGCTGCGGTGAAGGCAGATAATCTGTCAGATGTAAAAGAGCAGATCAAGCAGGAGATCGTCCGGCTTTATCGGAGAAATGGGTATCTGGCAGAGTCTGATTGCCTCAGCGAGGAAGAGAAGAGGGAATATCGGGAGATATCTGTGGAAATGTCAGATGCAAGATTGGCCACCTCTATCAGTGTCCTATGCGAATATATGAGCAGATATTACGGTAAGAATGTGATTGTTCTTTTGGATGAGTATGATACGCCAATGCAGGAGGCATATGTTCAAGGCTATTGGGATGAATTTACATCATTGATCAGAAGTTTATTTAATGCTGCATTTAAGACAAATCCTTTTCTGGAACGTGCAATCATGACCGGAATTACGAGGGTGTCGAAAGAGAGTATCTTTTCAGATTTGAACAATCTCCGGGTGGTGACAACAACGTCAGATCTGTATGCGGATTGTTTCGGTTTTACAGAGGAGGAAGTTTTTTCTGCATTAGATGATTATGGAATGGGGGACAGGAAAGAGAAAGTAAAAAAATGGTATGATGGTTTTACTTTCGGAGAGAAAAGAGATATTTATAATCCGTGGTCAATTACTAATTATCTGGAGGAAGGGAAGTTATATCCATATTGGGCATCGACCAGTTCCAATGGACTTGTGAACCGGTTGATCCGGATGTCATCTGCAGACGTGAAAGAGAAGATGGAGGATCTGCTGCAGGGAAAGACGATTGTTGTGAATTTTGATGAGCAGATCGTATATAACCAGCTTGATCAAAATGAAAATGCGATCTGGAGTCTTTTGCTTGCCAGTGGCTACCTGAAGGTGGAAGAGGTCGATTACCGCGGAATTACAAGAGAACCATGGTACACGTTGAAGATTACGAATATTGAGACATTGAGTATGTTTATGACAATGTTTCGGGGGTGGTTTCAGAATTCCGATGCGAACTATAATGATTTTGTTAAGGCATTGTTAAAAGGCAGCTTAAAGGAAATGAATATTTACATGAATGATGTGGCACTTGCTACCTTCAGCAGCTTTGATGCCGGAAAGAAACCTTCTGAGAAAAATCAGCCGGAGAGATTTTATCACGGATTTGTTTTAGGGCTTTTGGCAGAACTAAGGGATCAATATGAAATACGTTCTAATCGGGAAAGTGGATATGGACGATATGATGTAATGCTGACCCCATTGAATAAGAATGATAATGCAATCATTATTGAGTTTAAAGTACATGAACCGGAGGAAGAAACTTCTTTGCAAGATACCGTACAGTCCGCTTTGGATCAGATTTCCGAGAAAAAATATGACGCAGAGTTGTTAGCTCGTGGAATTCCGGCGGACAGGATCCGTCATTATGGATTTGCATTTGAAGGGAAAAAGGTTTTGATCGGGTAAATGAAAAAGGGCTGTCGAGCTAAATAAATAGTTCAACAGCCTTTCGTTTACTCACTTAATGATAAGACCAAATGATTCGTTTGATCAATAATCAATCATCATAGTCAATGTTATCATCACTTTACCAAGGGTAAAGAACCGTTCCGTCACTTTTTACCACTTTTTCTGCATCCCACTCAGAATAGTTTGTGGCGGTGCCATCGTAGATGACCAGAGGAACATTTCTAAAAGCACCTCCTTCAATGGTGGTTACAGTGTTTGGAATGCTGAGAGTGGTCAGCTTAGAGCAGTCAGCAAAAGCGTTGTAATCAATGCATGTTACACTGTTTGGAATGTTAATGGAGGTCAATCCACTACATCCGTTAAAGCAGTCGGAACTGATTTTTTCAATGCCATCAGGCAGAGTGATCGATATTAATGAGCTGCAGCCGGCAAAAGCACAGGATCCAATTGTTGTCACTTTGTCCGGAATATTAATGGATGCCAGATTAGCACAGTTTCCGAAAGCCCAACTACCGATTTCGGTTATGGTATCCGGAAGTGTGATGGAGGTTAATTTATGATCACTATCCTCCCAAGTAGATTCTTCAAAAACCTCGTCTCCTATTTTAGTTACATTGCCGGGAATCGTAACATCCCCACTGACATTTTCACTGATATCCAATAGAATGCCATTTATTATAAAAAAGTCGTTGCTTTGCAGTTGATTCGCTAAATATGGCGTGCCATTGAATGCATTTTCTCCAATCTCCGTGACACCGGAAGGAATATTGATTGTTTCCAAGTTACTGCAGTCCTCGAAAGCACTGTAACCAATACGGGTTACATTATCCGGAATATCAATGGCTGTCAAGCTGCTGCAACTTTTAAATGTGCCTCCCTCAATACTGCTTATACCGCTCGGAAGCTTAATACCGGTTAAACTGCTACACCCTTCAAAAGCATAATAATCAATGGATGTAACACTTTCAGGAATGGTAACGCTGCTTAAATTATTGCATCCCTCAAATGCTCCCCAATCGATGGTTGTAACTCCATCAGGAATGGAGACGCTGGTTAGATCTTTACAAGAGGCAAATGCGTCTATTCCAATGATGGTGACTCCGTCTGGGATCACGATATCTCCACTTGTTTTTGGTCCATGACGATATAAGATATCATTAATGATCACGAAATCCTCTGTCTGCATACGATTATTTAACCAAGGAGTTCCTTCGAAAGCAACGGAGGAGATAAAAGATACTGTCTTTGGAATGATGATGTTAGTCAGGCTGCTGCAGTTTTTGAATGTATCGCCCTCAATAGATTTTAAACCATCCGGCAGGGAGATGCTTGTTAATTTTGTGCAGCCTCTAAACGCATTGTCGTTTATTTCGGTTATGCCTTCCGGAATAACAAGCTCTCCGGATATGGTATCGCTACAGGAGGTAAGGATACCATTCTCGACCGTGATCAGACCGGCTTTCAGATATTCATCCCAGGATTTTGGCTCATCTACATCGTCTGTCGGCTTGCTGTCCGGAGCCTTGCTTGGAACTGCGGCTGTTGTGCCGGATGAATTTGGTGCAGCACTTGCAGAAGAGACAGGGACATTGGATGCCTTTGGCGCAGCGGAAGCGGTTGTAACCGGTACAGGGGATGTTACGTTGGCAGCCGGTTTAACAGTTACCTTGATGACACATTTTTTCATGCCTTTTGCAGAAACTGTGATTTTTGCAGCTCCGGCTTTTTTGCCGGTGATGCGGATGTTTTTCTTTACTGCTTTGACATTTGCTATTTTTTTGTTAGAGATTTTCACTTTTAATTTGTTGTTTTTGATGTTTTTGGCTTTTACCGTAACGGTTTTTCCGATGGATACGGTTATTTTGGTCTTATTGACCTTGATCTTGGCGGCGGCTTGAGCCCGACCGGTCTGAACCGGCGACAGGATCGTGGTGGTCAGGAGTCCTAGGACTGCAAGACCGGAAATGAGTTGTTTTTTCGTTTTCTTCATTGTTATCCTCCTTGTATTTTGGTGATATGGGGCAAAAGGCATTTTGTCCCCAGTGGATGCGGGGATGTTTCCCTGCATCAGTATGGTGAATGACTGCATTGTATCAGGTTCTATGATATCATTTTGATATTCAATAAGTCAACTTAAAGTATAGTTTATCACTGTTAAGATATATTGCGAATTCCGGCCGATAAACCTATGTACAATGTGTTTTCATTGTAATACGAAGGGGGTTGTTGAGTTTTTCCTATTTTGCATCGTAGAATTTTGTTACGCCTCTTGTTTTTTTATGTAATCTTGGGTGGAATATTACCAAATCATGATTTACTAAATCGTGATTTGGTAATATCTGATATAGCATTCCGGGAGGTGTAGTTTATGTTTATTGGCAGAGAAGCAGAGCTTGATTTTTTAAATGATAAATATGAAGCAGAGGGTGGACAGCTTGTTGTTTTATATGGAAGGCGGCGTGTTGGCAAGACGGAAACGCTCAGAGAATTCTGTAAAGGAAAACCGCATGTCTTTCTTTCCTGATTATTCTGGACGGGATAAAGTGATTTCGTATTCCGTTCTTGGAGGTATTCCGCATTATTTAAAACAATGGGATCAGAAGCTGTCGGTTGCGGAGAATATTAAGAGGAATATTTTAACAAAGGGATGTATTTTATACAGTGAGGTTGATTTTCTGCTGCATCAGGAGCTTCGGGAAACTCCGGTTTATAATTCCGTTATTGAAGTGGTAGCACTTGGCAATACAACCTTAAACAGTATCAGTCAGAAGTCGTTAATGGAGGACACTTCCAAAACAAGTGTATATCTGAAAAATTTGATCGAACTTGGGATTGTCCAACGGGAATTCTCGGTTGATGCGAAAGGAAAGGAACGGGCAAATGGCAATAGAGGAACATACAGGCTGACAGATAATTTCTTTCGTTTCTGGTATGCATTTGTATTTGCTAATTTCTCGCAGTTGGAGGATGGTGATGTAGACGGTGTTTATGAGTATATCGTAGAGCCGGCACTTCACGAATTTGCTGCTAGGAACAGTTACAGGCTTCGTTCTGTTAATTTTTGCAAAATTTCCTGTCGTTGCTACAGGAACTATTGTGGTGAAATAGGAGTTATGGTAACATTAAAGTAAGCACTAAAAATAAAAAAGGAGGAGAATAGGTATGGAAGCGATTCAACCGGCATGTATCCCTGTGAATCTTTGTTTTGCAGCCAATGAAAAATATGCCAGACATCTGGCAGCTGCTCTTTATTCTGTGTTGAAAAACAGAGATACAAAGCGGTTGTATGATGTTCTTATTTTGCATAAGGATATCAGTGAGGAGAGTCAGAAAAGAATTCTCGAAATGGAAAAAGAAGGAAATGTTTTTATCCGTTTTATTTCGATGGAACAATATGAAAAGCAGGTAGCATACGATGTGGGGGCCTATTATTCGGTCGAGACCAATTATCGTTTGTTTCTATTTGGTGAAATGTTCGCAAAGTATGACCGGATAATGTATCTTGACTGCGATCTCATCGTGGAAGGAGATATCAGCGGATTATATGATGTGGAACTCGGAGACTGCGAAGCAGCGGCTGTCAGGTCGGAGGATTTTCGTCTTTTATCAAAGATTAAAAAGCCCATTTTCATGGATCGTTTTCCTTATAATGTAGACAATTACCGAACAGATGCTCTTGGCATGAAAACACCGGAAAATTATTTTAATGCAGGTGTTCTTGTCATGGATCTGAAAAAAGTGCGACAAAGGATTACTCAGAAACAGGTATTTGAAATTCTTCATCGTCATAATTATTACTACAATGACCAGGATGTCTTAAATATTGTGTTCGATGGCAGAGTGAAAAATGTGGACTGCCGGTGGAATTATATGACATATATCCCGGAGCAGTTGGCAAAGGAAAATGTAAACAATAGAAAACTTTTTGCGGAGCTTTATCGTGAAAATCCCTGTATTATTCATTATACAAGTGCGGAAAAACCATGGAACAGCGAAACAAAAGTTTTCGGAGATCAATATTGGAAATATCGAAAGGAAATGGAGAGAAAGTATGCATAAAAAGTTTTATTTTAACAACAATCAGTCTCAGATTAAAAGAATCCGGAAAAATTTAAAGCAGCAATGGACGAAAGCGGTATGTATTGGTACTCTTTCAGCAACGGTACTGACGGGAGTCCCGGTATTTCCGGTAACCCATGCATATGCACAGGAGGTAAGCGTTCAGGCAGAAAAAAATGTTACCTATAATCTTCAAGATACGGAATTACTTACCGAGAAGACCATTGCGGATTATGGCGGCAAGAAACATGAAGTAACGATCATCGAGATTAATATCACGGAAGACGGTACTTACACGATCACAGGGAGCAATGAGATCAATGGCACTTATATGGATGTACATATTACGGTGGCGGATGGAGTGAAGGCAAATGTGATCTTAGACAACGTAAATATTCAAAATGATGATCTGTATGATCTTGATATCAAAGGTTGTGCCAGCGATGATGAGAGAGACCAATTGTTCCCATTTATGGAGATTATGGGGGCAGCGAACCTGTATCTTAAAGGGAAAAATACCATTACCATACCGGTGTTAGATAAAGGAAATGGAAAAGTTAATACCTCCGTTATTTTTAAACTGTATGGTCAGCTGACTGTCCGTGAAGATGCCGGCACACCGGGTTCTTCTTTGGAGATAAATAATGCAGGTTATTTGCTTCATGGAGGCGGTTCTGACGAATATTCTAGTGTCGGTGGAAGTTTTACGATGGAGTCGGGAACGCTAACGGCATGGGGCGCAAACATAAATTATTTGGAACAATGGCATATGCTGGGAGGCGCGATCAATTGTTATATGTCTAACCTGGTTAATTATGGCGATTATCAGTTCCTGGGTGGAGATATCAATACCGGAATGGGGTATCAAGGGACATTAAAGGTAGGAGCGGCACGATTGCTTGGCAGTGTATCAAGCAGAGTGTCGTTGGAGGATAGAAATGGCTATCCGTTACAAAAATTGACGGTTTCTAATCTGCCGGCGAGTCAGAAAGTTACCGCGGTTAACGGGTATCCGTCAAGTACATTGGAAACATCGGAAACCGGAACATTAGAGGCTTATCTGCGAAAGGGCAGTAATGTCATTGAGATTGACGGTAAATCCTATCTTTATAAATGGTATGAAGAAACGTCGAAGCTGGAACGACAATCCGATGCAGAGTTGTGTACGGTTCAATTTGTTCTTGACGGAAGTGAAAGCCCATATTGTACGGTAAAAGTGGAAAAAAATACCGCATTTGGCAAATTATTTAATGATACCCAATATACTTACACATATCAGACGAAGGATGGCACGGAATTTAATGAAAAAACCGAGATCACATCAGACATGACAGTTACAATGAAGTCATATGTCAGGGAGTATAATGTGACAATTGATGGAGTTCCGGAGAAGATGAGTACTCTGCCGGCAGGTAAAATGTATTTGAATCCACCGGAATCTTATGATGGTAGTTCCAAGTATTATTATGATTATGGCAGCTGCTATTATGGGGGAAGCCGTGTGACACGGGATATGACCCTGGAAAGTCTGGATGTCGTTACAGATCATGGCACAGACTATGTGAAAATATCCGACAAAGAAGAGCTGATCCGCTTTTTCAAGATGGCGGCTGTCGATGATCATATCAATGCCAGACTGGAGGCGGATATTGATATGAATGGCGAAAGGTTAACCATTTATATTGGTGATTACGCAGGAATCTTTGACGGAAACGGATATTCCATCAAAAAAATGAAGGGAGAACAAAATGCTACCGGTGCCATCTGTCGTACATTGAAGGGGACGATCCGGAATCTCTGTATCGAAGATATTTGGCTGCCGGGTTCGGAGGATGAAATTGAAAAATATTACGGCAGAGGCTCGGCGGGTGTAATCTGCGGGATTAACCGTGGCCTGATCGAGAATTGTAAGGTAGCAGGAAGTAAGATTACGCTAAATTGTGTTTCTACTAGTGGTATTTACGAGAGTGGTTATGATCCGATGGGTACGGTAGCCGGTGTGAACCTGGGAGAGATCCGTAACTGTCTGGCGGTTAAGAATGAATTTGATACGTCAATATTTAAAAAATTTTCTACAAAACCGGATGAAAGCAAGATTCTTTTCCCAATCGCCGGAAACTATGGAACGATTACAAATTGTTACTATGATGCGACAGAAAATGTGGAGACAGAAGATACAGAGATTCGTGCCGGTATCGGAAGAACGGCAGAAATTTTCAAATCCGGGGAAATCTGCTATCTTTTAAATGATAAGATTTCGGATGGAACGCAAGCCTGGTATCAGAAGCTCTCGGAAGAAACGGGAGATGACTATCCAACGTTGGTGAAGGAAGAAGGAAACACAGTGTATGATGGTTATGTAAACTGTACCAAAGCATACACCAATGAAAAAGATACCAAAGAAACACATACATTTACCTATACAGCAAAGGACGATACACTGACTGCAACTTGTAAATGGGCAGAAGATCATCAGGCAAACGCAGTTTTGAAAGTGGCTTCCGCAGTTTATGACAAGAAGGAGCACGGTGCGGATGTGGACTATGAGGATGCGTGGACAGCACTTGGGATTGAACCGGCCGATATTCAGTATTTGCGTGACGGAAAACCTACGACGGATATCACTTCGGTGGGTACTATTACTGCAGTGCTCGCACAGGGAGATGTCAAGGCGGAGAAAGAGTATACGATTGCGAAAGCAGCACAGCCGGACAATGTGCCGGAAGCAAGTGCCTCGGTTCCATTTACGCAGAAGAAGGTAACACAGGATATGCTGAAGCTGGAAAATGGCTGGGAAATTTCCGAAGATAGCATAGGCATGGATATTCCGGAAAAGGAAAGTGTGACAATAGATGTCGTTTATACCGGTGAAGATGCACAAAGTTATGAAAATATTATGGCGAAGGTGCAGGTTCAGCGTGCGGCGTGCGGTCATGATCTGGTATAAGTAGATGCTGTTGCGGCGACGGAATCCAAAGAAGGCAATAAAGAATATTATCTCTGTAAAGACTGTGGAAAACTGTTTGGAGATGCGCAGGGAACGAAAGAGATTACGAAAGAAAGCACGGTATTACCTAAAGTGGAGAAGCCACAGCCTACGGTAAAACCGACAGTAGTGCCGGCTACATCAGTTCCGGGTACATCAATCCCGGCCTCCGGAGCACCGTCAGCGACGCCGGGAACAACGGCCCCTGCCACAGGTGCGCCGACAACGACGCCGGGAACAACGACCCCGGCCTCCGGAGCACCGTCAGAAACCCCGGGAACAACGACCCCTGCTACAGGTGCGCCGACAGCGACGCCGGGAACAACGACCCCGGCCACAGGTGCGCCGACAACGACGCCGGGAACAACGACCCCGACACCAGATATACCGGCTCCGGCACCGGGAACCTCAACGCCGGCACCGGGTGCGCCGACTCCAGTACCGGATATGCCAACGCCGGCACCGGGTGCGCCGACTCCGATTCCGACAGCAGCGCCGCAGGAGACGGCACAATCATCTGCAAAACAGTCTTCCGTTCCGAAAACGGAGAAAAAAGACAGCAAACTCACGGATGAGACGGGAGCAACGTATAAGGTGACCGGTACAACGGACAAAAAGCCAACGGTGACGTATATTTCTACGAAGAAAACAGGGAAAGCGTCCATTACAATTCCATCAAGTATTGAAGTAAATGGCGTAAAATATCAGGTGACATCCATTGCGGACAATGCTTTTCGCAAAAATAAAAAGTTGAAAAAAATTACAATCGGAAAAGAGATTGTTTCCATCGGAAAGCGGGCGTTTGAAGGTTGTAAAAATTTGAAAGAAATTGTCATTGAGACAGAGAAATTAAAAGCCAAGACAATAGGCAAGAAAGCCTTTGCAAAGACTTCTTCTGAAGCAGTTGTAAATGTGCCAAAGAAAAAGGCAAAAGAATATAAAAAGCTGCTGCGTAAGAGAGGACTTAGTAAAAATGCGGTATTCAAAACAAAATAGAGAAAGGAGATAAAAAATTAGACTTCCTGAGGAAATGAATCAAAAACATTCTCACGACAATATATAGGTGAAGATCAAAATACGAGAAACCGGACAGGAGGTGTCAGCAGATGTCATCACAGGAAATGGAACAGATCATACAGGAATATGGAGATGACATTTATCGTTTCTGCTTTCACCTGACCGGGAGTCGTGAAGAGGCGGATGATCTTTATCAGGATACTTTTGTGAAAGCGATTCAGATCGGCCACAGACTGGATCGCGGTGGCAATATCAAGAGCTTCCTGATGGGTATTTCTGTCAACCTATGGAAAAACCGGACGAAAAAGGACAAACGTCGGAGAGAATTGATACCGGAAGTCAGTTATGAGAGCGCAGAATGGGTGATCAGCGGGCAGAACGATCCACTGGGCAATATTTTGGAGCAGGAAGTGGGGCGTGATGTGATGACAGCCGTTAAGCAGCTGCCGGACAAACAGAGAGTGGTGGTTCTTCTTCATTATACGCAGGACTATTCCACCGGGGAGATTGCAGGAATACTACACATACCAAGGGGAACAGTGCTGAGCCGCCTGGCCAAAGCAAGACAAAATATCAGATTGTATTTGGAGGGAAGAGGTTATGAAGTATGAAATGGATCGGTTGTTGAAGGATGTCTACCAACAGGAAGTGAAACCAGAGAGTATTCTTAATCAGAAAACCCTTCGAAGAATGCAGACGGAGGAGCAAAACGATATGAAGAAATTCTGGACTTGTAAAAAGGTAGCCGTGGCGGCGGTATTATCATGTCTGGTGGTCACACAGGGGGTTGGAGCAGCATATGCGGCGATCAACCATACCAGCATCTTATCTCTTTTTTCGGGGGAAACAAAGGAGATCAGGGAGCAGGCAGAAAATCTCAGGGAGACCGATGTGGAACAGACGCCGGGAAGCAATACGGAACAGTCTGCATATGCCGATTTTTCCGTGAGAGAAGCTCTCTGTGACAAAAACCAGGTTTATGTGGAAGCAGTTGCAAAACCGGCCGGTGACAAGTATCTTCTGGTGCCGGCAGAGTGCTGGTCCGAGAGAAATACATTCTATGCATCGGAGCTGAAAATTGCAGGGGAGGATACCGGAAAGGAAACGATCGCACAGTACGCAAAGCGCATGAATAAGACATGTGTGGAGGTTGGAATGTGGATCAGGGCAGATGATGTGGCTTCCCAGTCTATGGATTACCAGACAGAGGCCGATGGTACTCTCGTATATAACATTAGCTTTGAAAATAATGCGAAGACGCAAAAGCTGGACTATTCCTGTGATACGGTTGTTTATACACCGGATCAGGAGGAACGGGAGCTGAAGGATTCCATTTCCTTTACTTTAAAGGATCAGTCCGGAAAGGCAGAAACACTTTCTTATCTGCCGGAGAAAAAACAAACCATAAAGGGAACCAGGCTGGTTCTTGATGGGATTGATTTTGAGAAGAGTGCATTGAATATGAATTGTACCGTGAAGTATCACACAACAGATCCGAAAGCGCAGACATGGGATAAATGGATCAAAACCAAAGATTCCGATGTGTGCTTCTATCTTCTCGATGGGGATGGAAATGAGATTGCGAGTGAGGGCGGTTATGGAGACGATTCCATGGGCAAAGACGGTGCGCTGACAGAGCATGATCAGTACAGAACAGCCGAGCTTCCGGATACGCTGACTTTCCTGGTGCGTAACTGCATGACGAAGAAAGTGCTGGGAACCGTGACAGTGAAAAGACAATAAGCAAATAAGAGGAAACAAATAACAAACATCTTTTTCTAAATCAAATGATCAAGAATATGGCCAGTCTAAATTTTACTTTAGGTTGGCTATATTTTTAGGTGCAAATTTTTTAAAATCCGTTGACAATTATCGACTATCGATATATAATGCGTTATATCGATGGTCGATATTGTTTTAGAAAAATATCAGGAAAGGATGGAGATTCACAATGGATAAAAGTTTATTGTCAGGCAGTAATACGATGCTGTTGCTGCAGCTATTGAAGGATCAGGATATGTATGGCTACCAGATGATTGAGGAGCTTCGGAAACGTTCTCAGGATGTCTTTGAGATGAAGGTTGGCACGCTATATCCGTTGCTGCATTCTCTGGAAAAGAGCGGATTTTTGCAATCCTATGAGGGGGAAGCAGCCGGGAAGAAAAGGATCTATTATCAGATCACTAAGGATGGCAGGCAGGAATTGGAGCGCAAAAAAGGGGAGTGGGCGGAGTATGCGGGAGCTGTGATGCATGTAATGCAGCTGCAGCTTGACTGACCGAATACGGTATCAAAATATGATGGGGGTGATACGATGAGCAGGATAGATCAAGGGAATGACAGAGATAATGTATTACGGGACGATGAGGGTACGATAGCGGAGGGGGATCAAAAGCTGCAATATCTTTCCCGGTTGACGGAGCAGCTGCAGTACCGCCCGGTACGGCAGAAAATTTACCGGGAATATGAGGATCATATTGATGATGAAACGGAATACCGGATCTCAACAGGCATGACGAGGGCGGAAGCGATGAAAGCTGCCGTAGAACAAATGGGAGATCCTGTGGAGACCGGAAAGGCGCTGGATCAGATTCATCGTCCGGAAAAGGTGCTTCTTCCGTGGCTGGGAATGCTTTTTATATTGGGACTTGGCATGGCGTTGGTTTATTGTATTCAACGGGATATGCGTGGGCAGCTCTGGTCACTTGTTTCCGCTGCATTACCCCGGAGAATACAGATTAACTGGATCGACTTGTTTTTGTGTATTATCGTTTTGACGGCTGTGTCCTATATTTCGTACACTAAATATCAGAAGTTCAGTGTATGGGCAGGAATGATACTGATGATCACTCCGGTATGGTATCTGATACACCGGACAGGGATTGGGGGAAACATCTGTCCGGTTCTGGATGATACGGTGCAGCACTTACTGGGAGGGGAAAAGGGCTGGATTACCAGAAGGTATTATTTATTGTATGTCCCGATTTACGGACTGATGATTTCTTACTGGAAAGGAAAACCGCATCAGATCGAGAAGTCTCTTCTGGCAATGGCATTGCCCCTTGTACTCTCCTTTGACTGGTCGGTGACGGACAGTGAGCTGGGAAGCTGGGGGAATTTCACGTTTTGGACAACGGCGTTATATCTGGCATTTGTGTTTGTGATGGCAGTACAGCTGAATATAATTTCTTTGCCCAAGAGGAAAACGGTCCGGATCACGGGAGTTGCGCTTGTGCTGGCAAAGGGAATCTACATGTTGTATGATTTTGCGGTAGTCTGTCATGCACGGTGGTCCGTATATTATCATCATGCAGGCTGGAACACCATGTTTTTGTTCTTCTCGGAGAAACGGAGGCGGGAATACAGTGCATTGTGGAAAAAGATTGTGGGGGACGATCAGGTTTCGGCATTGCAGTTATTTCATGTGCAGATGATGCAGGGGATCAAATGGATCGGAACCAGTGACATTCTGACGCAGAAGCTGGCGCAGAATGAATATTCTGCAGAACAGGTGTATTTATATATTACGCATGGAGACCTGAATACCCTTATGGCCTATGTGGGGATTTTGCCGGTGGTGTTTGTACTGGGAGCGTTGACAGTATTTACCGTCTGGCTGGTTAAAAAGGCATGGAAGCAGTCAGACCGCACCGGCAGATTGTTAGGAGTATCCATTGGATTTGTTATTCTATTCCGGATTCTTTATGCGGCGGCACAGGCGTTCAGCATGACACCGGGAAATCATTATGTTGGGCTGATACCGGTCTTTGGGGGGATTGGCACGGAGGATTATAGCGGCATTGCAGAGACTCTGGCATTGTACGGTATGCTGTTAAGCATTTACCGTTACCGGAATGTCTGAATAACTCAAACTGGGAGCACCAGCGGCAGCAGATGCTAAAAAGGCAGGAAAAGCAAAAAAGCAGCAGAGTTTGATGCAAACGGAACATACCATGCCCGTTTGGAAATTCAGACAGCAGATAATGGCTGGAAGCATTTACAGGGAACCGGTGATGAAAGTGTTTCTGTTACATTTATTGTCTCAGGATTTGCATATGATAATAAAAGTGCAAAGATAGTGACAGAGGATACAGCAGACTCTGACGCCGGATTAGATCAGGGAGATAGGGCAGGCTCAGGCTCAAAGAGCAGTCCGCAGTTCTGGTTGTGATCGGTGGAGTTGTTGTGGTCGTTATTATAGCTGCTTTTGTTAGCAGAAAATAATCGTGAAATCTGCGGTAAAGATTAAGGAAATCCCTTCAATCACATAAAATGTACCCTCAGTTTAATTGTTCAGATAAGAAAGCCATCTACTCACAGACGCCATCGTGAGTGGGTGGCTTTTTGTTAAAATAAAAAAGAAAATAGGACAGTTCTTCTATATAATGATTTTGAAGCAGAATGTTTTGCAAAAGAAAATGAAATCGTGAAGGAGGAGAAAAATGGTCGTATTGTTTATTTATTTAGCACTCTCATATTGGGCGGTCGGAAAAACGATATATGCCAATAGAATACTGATTGGCACAAGCATGGCTATTTTTAACAAGAAAATGCTTGTTGGTATGGTGCTGGGATGGATATTGATTCCCGTAGCAATTTTAAAACTAATATTTGGGAGAAGATAAGAGGGAGGACAACATGGTAGATGATAATCGTAGATTATGGAAATACATCATATTTTCTGCATTGACAGGAGGAATTTATGGCTTCTATTTTATATATAAGCTGGCGAAGGATGTCAATGTGATCTGTGAAGGTGATGGGCAGGAGACTCCCGGTTTATGGAAATACATATTATTTGGTGTCTGTACAGTAGGTATATATGATCTTTACTGGATGTACAAACTGGCAGATCGATTGCAGATTAATGCTTCCAGATATGGAACTGTATTTTCGGAGAATGGTGCGACGGTGTTGAAATGGGCTGTATTTGGTCTATTGTTGGTTGGAATCGGTCCCTTCGTCAGTCTTTATATCATTATAAAAAACACCAATATTCTGGCAGAAAAGTATCGGATGGGTGCTGCTGTCCATAACAGTGAGGAAAAGGATTTCGGGAACGAAAAAGCAGGTGTTTTGGATTTTAAATGTCCGAAATGTGGACATGAAAATGAAAAATATACCTTGTTTTGCTCGGAATGTGGTGCAAAATTGGAATGGTCAGACCAGCAGGAGACATATGAAAAATCGACTAATAAAGTATGGATTCCAATTACTTGCGGATGTGCTATTGTTGGGCTTGCTTTATTGTTATATTTGGCATACTTTTTTTCGTGGATTTCTCCGGGGAGGAATCTGGCTTCCTGTGTTGGGAAAAAGCTTAGTCTTGTCAAAATCATGCATCACGTGGAATACGAGGACGATATTGCCTACTATATTGATGACTACATGCTTGATGTGGATACGGATACAAATATCGTCAAATCCATCAGTAAAACCAATGGAGAAAAGCGAGCTGTAGAAAAATATAATATTGAGGGAATTTATTATAACCAGTCACAGAAGGAAGCGAAAAAATGTCTGAAGGATCATTTTGTCTCCCTTGGAGCGGTCGGGTATATACCAAAGGGTAAGTCGGATTATGTTTTTTCTGTAAGATATGATCAGAAAAAAGTAAACGGTCTGTCCCTTACCTATTGGAAACAGTCAGAAAGGGAGAGTGAATGGCTAGAAGAGGCCGAATCAGCAAAGGAAGCGGAGGATTATGGCACCGCATGCGTGTACTATGAAGCAATCGTTGGTATGAATGTAAAAGAGGATCTGGAAGAATGCCGATATAGTTATGCAAAAGAGCTTTATGATAAAGGCGCCTATCTGGATGCCCGGAAGTATTTTAATAAACTGACCTCTGATCTCTATGAGGATGAAAAAGAGACATGTTTACAGAAAATTAATGAGCTTGTGAGTATCTTTAATCTGGATGGTCAGGATGTGGATCAACGAAGTGCGTGGTATGAGGAAGATGCAGGAACAATGGAATCTCAGATAAATCTGATTTTTGATGAGGATAGCTTAGACCTGTATCAGGGAGACTCAAATGCTTATGCTGTAGAATCCTGGAAGGCAGAGAATGAATCCGATTCGGACTCTGCTGATAATGCATGGTATCAATTAGTATTGAGGAGATTATCGGATGACTCAACGTGTAATGCTGCGATAGGGATACACGTGGTGGATACTAGCCTGTATCAGAATGTTGATTACGTCAGCTGCTTAAGTGTTGCGGTTCCGGAAGATGATATTGATCGAAGTCAGAAGTGGACACTTGGGGCTCGGATTTACAGAACTGTTACAAAGGTATATACGAACTCTAAGGAATACAACGAACAGTATCAGAAGTTGAATGAGTTAAGATAATTATATTGATCATTGCCAGTGTTAAAATGGATAATGTAGAATGTTAGGAAAGTGCTGTCTCCCATGCTGGATATGCTTTTTGTACAGGGGGGTAGTATGGTGTTGGTGTATAGTATTCAGCGGGATATGCAGGGGCAGCACTTGTACTAGCGAGAGGATTTTTTATGCAGCAGCACAGGGGTCATACAAGGAATAGGATTTTCAAATCATACGGTATGTATACGCCCGGCCTTTTTTGCCGGTACGTTCCACAATATTCAGGGAATACAGGATTCCCAGCAGTGTCTGGGCATACCCCACCGGTATACGGGCAGCTTTGGCAAAATTCTTTGAGGTGTAATCATTGGAAAGTCCCTCCGGGATAAAGCATTTATAATCGGCAGGTCCGCCAATATAAAATTCATCTACAAGCTCCGTAGGAATCCGGTCGAAACGGGAAGAGCCCCTTTTGCGGTCGCGGCTCCAGCCGTTTAATAAGCGGTATTCATCGGCGTCGATGAGAACCAGACACAGGTGAAGATTTGGATTATTCAGATACATTTTTATTTTATAAAGCTCCGGAACGGCATCGTAAATGGTGCCTGTTTTCGGAGATTTTCTTTTGGAAGAAATTTCTCCGGTTTCCTCGTCGATCCAGTAAAGATATTTGGTGTGGACGATCGGGTATACAATGGTGACGGGATAATATTTTAAAAAAGTGTCCAGCTTGCGGCGCAGCTTGTTAAAGCCTCTGGTCTGGATCTCGATGATCTCTCCATCCCGTAAAATATCTGCGACAAAATTTTCGACAGGAATCTCCTGATGCTCCGGATCCGATTCATAAAATGCCTTGAGAACGGCATGGACCGTTTTTTCGGACAGAGTGCCAATGCCCATGGATGCCCGCTCCTGATTGATGATCTTGCGGCATGCCTGATGAAACAGAATACTGTCGTTGTCACAGATAGACATGGAATCACCTCCAAATAAAATATGTAAAGAACCAAATGCTGCAAATAAAAATTACAGACCATATGCTGTAACAATGAAAATTTTAGACGAGATGATATAGAATGTCAACTTTGCTTTTTGCGGCAAGGAGGTATTGATCGGATAAAACAGGGCATACTAACTCCAAAAGAATAGTGCAGCCAAAGCCGCGGAGAATGTGGATTGCCGGCTGCTTAGAAATGAGGAGAAGAATGGCGGACATATTTCAGGGCAATTTTCAAAAACGGGATGAGGAGATTAAAAAGCTGCTTCGCATTGAGGACAGCTTTGATCTGATCCGCCGGCGTTTTGTGATCGGCGGCAGACAGGCGGCATTTTATACGGTAGATGGATTTTTGAAGGGTGAGGTATCGGAGAAGGTGATGGAGTTCTTTTACAAGATCACGTCGGAACAGATGCCGGAAGATTTTGCGGACTTTTTACAGCAGGAGATCCCGTATCTGGACCTGATGAAAATTGCAGATCAGGAGGCTTTTGTAAAAGCAGTGCTTTCCGGTATGAGCTGCCTGCTGGTGGAGGGCTATGACATTATTCTGGCACTGGATTTCCGGGAATATCCCGGCCGCAGTGTGGACGAGCCGGACAAGGATAAGGTGCTCCGGGGGGCGAGGGACGGATTTATTGAATCGTTGATTCCGAATATGGCTCTGATCCGCCGGCGTATCCGTGATCCGGAGTTATCCTTTACGCTGGTGGATATCGGTCGAAGCTCTAAGACGGATGTGGCGGTCTGTTATATGCGTAACCGTGTGAATCCCGGTGTGCTTCGGGAGCTTATGAAGCGTCTGCGGGGCATTGACGTGGATTCTCTGACGATGAATCAGGAGAGTCTGGGAGAATGTATTTTTAAAAAAGGCTGGCTGAATCCGTTTCCAAAGTTTAAGTTTTCGGAACGGCCGGATACCACGGCAGCATGTATTCTGGAGGGAAGTATTGTGATCCTGTGTGACAATTCTTCTGCAGCGATGATTCTGCCTACCTCCCTGTTTGAGATTATAGAGGATGCCAATGATTATTATTTTCCTCCGGTGACAGGGACGTATCTGCGGTTCAGCCGGTTCCTTATTAATGTGGTGTCGATCTTTCTTACGCCGGTCTTTATCCTGCTGATGCAGCATGAGGATTGGGTGCCTCATGCCTTTGAATTTATAAAGATACAGGATCCCATGTATATTCCGCCGGTGGCGCAGCTTCTGATCCTGGAGGTGGCGATCGACGGTCTGAGGATGGCGGCGGTGAATACGCCCAATATGCTGAATACTCCGCTGAGTATTATTGCGGGCATTGTGTTTGGGGATTATACGGTAAAGGCGGGCTGGTTTAATTCGGAGATCATGCTTTATATGGCGTTTGTGGCCATTGCCAATTACAGTCAGAGTAATATGGAATTAGGTTATGCGATCAAGTTTATGAGAATACAGCTTCTGATCCTGACGGGAATATTTGGTCTTTGGGGATTTTTGGCGGGAACTGTGATATTGATCGTAACTCCACTGTGTACCCGTACGATCAATGGACGCAATTATTTATATCCTTTGCTCCCCTTTGATAAAGTGCAGTTAATGAAGCGTTTTTTCCGGGTAAGTCTTAGTGAAAACGAGAAACTCAACCATCAAAGTTCTAAATAGAACTGCTTATGGACATTATGCACAAAACAAGACTGTTTCATCTTATTAAAAATGGTTGTTTTTTTATGAAATAATGTGTTAAAATGTGCGCGGTAGAAAATGAGATGAGTTTTCTGCCGTGCATTTTTTTGCGCAAATTTATGATGAAATATGGAGGCGTAGATCATGAAAAAATTAAAATCTGCGGTATGGGGTACAGCCTTGGCGTTATGTGCTTTGATGGCGAACTCTTCCGTGGCGTTTGCGGCGGAGAAGGGTGCAGAGAGTGTTGGAAGCACATTATCACTTTCATATTGTATCCCGTTTGTTGGAATGCTGTTATGTATTGCAATTTGTCCTCTTGTAGTAGGCGAATGGTGGGAAAAATGGAAGCCGGCGGCGGTTATCTTCTGGTCACTGGCCTTTGTGATCCCATTTGCCGTATTTATCGGAGCGGGGACAGCTTGGGAGCAGGTTTTAGAGTCCATTATCGGTGATTATCTTGGATTCATCGTATTGCTGTTTGGATTGTTCTGCGTCGCAGGTAATATCGTGCTGGAGGGTGATCTGGTGGGTACCCCGAAGCTCAATGTACTATTGCTGTTGATCGGTACCGTATTATCCGGCTGGATCGGTACCACAGGAGCCAGTATGGTAATGATCCGTCCGCTGATCCGTGCCAATAAATGGCGTCAACGTAAAGCACAGATCGTTATTTTCTTTATCTTCCTGGTATCCAATATCGGCGGCTGTCTGACACCTGTTGGTGATCCGCCGCTTTTGATGGGATTTAATAACGGTGTCGGCTTCTTCTGGAGCTTAAATCTCCTGCCGGTTATGCTGCTCAATGTGGCAATCCTGCTTCTGTTATTCTTTATCATTGATAACAATGCATACAAGAAGGATGTGGCAGACGGCCTCAAGCCGGAGACAAGTGAGGAGAAAAAGAAGCTGCGTCTGGCCGGCGCTCACAACATTATCTTTATGATCGTGATCGTGGCAGCAGTTATCTTGAGTGGTGTACTGCCACAGCAGGTACCGTTCTTTGCAAAGGGTATCCATTTCTACGGAGAGGTTGAGTTAAGTTATGCATCTATTCTGGAAATGGTAATGATCCTTGCTGCAGCATTCCTTTCTTTCCACACAACGAAGAAAGAGGTGCGTGAGGAGAATCACTTTACATGGGATGCCATTCAGGAAGTGGCAGTTCTCTTCATCGGTATTTTTATTACAATGATTCCGGCACTCCTGATCCTCAAGGCAAGAGGAAGCGAGCTTGGTATTGAGAGGCCATGGCAGTTCTTCTGGATGACCGGATTCCTGTCCAGCTTTTTGGATAATACACCGACCTATCTGGTGTTCTTCACCACAGCAGTACATTCCGCTTTGACGGGTGGCACAATGGTCAAGGTACTGGATGGAACCATTCCGAAGATCTTCCTGATGGCAATCTCATGTGGTGCCGTATTTATGGGTGCCAACACATACATTGGTAACGCACCGAACTTTATGGTTCGTTCCATTGCGGAGGAAAACGGAATTAAGATGCCTTCTTTCTTTGGATATATGGCATGGTCCGTTAGCTGTCTGATCCCGGTATTTCTGATCGATACATTGATATTTTTCCTGTTTGTTTAATTCGGATTTTCCGTTATAAATTAAAATGAACGATGACGTCCCCAATGATCTGTGGTATGATAGAATGCAGACATTGGGGATTTTTATTTAGAAAGACATGGTGAAAAGGATGATTTTTGATACACATGCACATTATATGGATGAACGGTTTGCAGAGGACCGGGAGGCACTGCTGGCTTCCCTGCGTGACGCCGGAGTAGGCAATGTTGTGGAAGTTGGCGCAAGCATTCAGTCCACAAAGGACGCCGTGGCGTTAAGCAGGAAACATGATTTTGTATATAGTGCCGTAGGAGTTCATCCCGATGGTGTGCCGGAAATGACAGATGAAACGATAGAATGGCTGAAAGGGCTGACCGGAGAGCCGAAGGTTGTGGCGATAGGAGAGATTGGTCTGGACTATTATTATGATGAGCCGGACAGAGAACTTCAAAAGAAATGGTTTATTCGCCAGCTTGAGGCGGCAAAGGAAACAAAAATGCCGGTGATCATTCACAGCCGGGATGCG
>ULQY01003364.1_pt1 | contig 33205 bp, 35 predicted proteins | sample 1954671 | NCBI WGS metagenome assembly ULQY01 (sample SAMEA4835660, study PRJEB28245) | human gut metagenome | biome: gut microbiome; material: fecal sample | place: Denmark | collected 2008 | reverse complement strand
GTTGGTTCCGGCGTTGTTGGCAAGATCATTGAGTGATTTTGTCCTTGAACGTAAGTTCCAAGGCTAACTAGCAATTTATAAAGACCTTCCCGTTCCGGAGAGCGGGAAGGTCTTTTTGTTTGTTTATGGCAGTTACAAACGGCTTTGTTTCACAGCTCCTTTATCGGGTCAGGGTGTTATAGCAGTCTGCAAAGGCCTGCAGAAAGCCGGTCACTTCCTCCTTTGTGGTAAGGTGGCTCAGGCTGATGCGCCAAGAGGAAAGGGCGTTGCGCCGATCCTGACTGACCGCCAGCACTGCCCGGGAGGGCAGTCCGTCGGACGAACAGGCAGATTTGACCGAGACGCACACCCCGCGTGCGTCCAGCTCCCGCTGGAATACGGTGCCCTTTACGCCCTGCACACTCAGGTTCAGGATATGCGGCACAGCGTTTGCCGGGCTGTTGATGCGCACTTTTGGATAGCGGGAAAGTTCTGCACGCAGTCGATCGTTCAGGCTGCGCACAGTTGCGGCGCGGGCGGGAAGTTCTGCAGTAGCCTTTTCCAAGGCCAGCGCCAGCGAACAAGCCAGCGCTACGGTAGGTGTGCCGCTGCGGTAGGGAGTAGTGCTCTCTCCACCATGAATGAGGGGCGGCAGTGCTAGTCCCAGCCGCTTTACCAGTACACCGATGCCGTTGAGCCCGTAAAACTTATGGGCTGTCAGGCTCATGGTGTCTACGCCCTCAAACTGTACGGGAATTTTCCCCACAGCCTGCGTGGCGTCCACATGGAAATGGCAGTTGGGATACGCCTTTAAAAGCTCTGCAATTTCCGCAATGGGCTGCACCACGCCCAGTTCGCTGTCCACGGCGGTCGCAGCCACCAGCACAGTGTCCGGGCGCAGCCGGTTTTTCAGGTCTGTAAGGTCCACCGTGCCGTCCGAACAGATGTCCAGCAGCTCCACTTCGTACCCCTGCTTTTGCAGGGCCTCCAGACTGCCGCTGACGGACGAATGCTCCAGCGGAGTAGAGAGGATGTGCCTGCCTGCCGCACGCCCCAGCGCCGCTAGCCCCTTTACAGCAAGGTTGTTGGCTTCGCTTGCGCCGGAGGTGTAGATGATGCCCGCAGGCGGTGCGCCCAGACAGCGGGCGATGCTGCGGGTCGCCTCGTTTATAGCGGCTTTCGCGGCAGTGCCTGCCTGATGGTGGGCGTTGGCGTTGCCCGGGTAACGCCGCTCTGCTTCACAGAAGCATTGCAGCACCGCCTCGTCCACAGGGGTGTTGGCAGAGTAATCCAGATAGAGCATAGAGCCTCCTGTAATATCAACACATTATGATAGTAGGAAATAAGAACAGGCTCTATTATAGGGCATTCCGTCCAAAAGCGCAACCCCCGCAGCCCGCAGCGTGGTGCAACGGGCAAGAAAAAGCTGTCAACACCTTGCTGGAAAGCCCAAAATCTGCTATACTTATCAAAAAGGCTGCGGCGCCGCTGCTGCCTTGCCGGAGCGGTTCCGGTTGTTGGAAGGAACACAAAAAGAAGGGGAGGAGCACAATGTTTAAGCGTGAGCGACTGCATAGCGGTTTCTTTCCCGTTTTTGTGTGGAGGTCTTGTTCCTGAAATTCAGAGGCACTGCTGTTTCAACGGCAATGCCTCTTTTTTTGGGAATAACAGTACAGGAGGTTTTCTATGAGCGAAAAGATCGATTACTCCAAGGGCGTATATGACGCCAAAAAGCTGGGCACCGGCCGGATGTTCATTCTGGGTGTGCAGCACATGTTTGCCATGTTCGGTGCAACGGTTCTGGTGCCGCTGCTCACCGGCTTGAGCGTTTCCACCACTCTGCTGTGTGCCGGTCTGGGCACGCTGCTGTTCCACCTCATCACCAAAAAGAAGGTGCCTGCATTCCTCGGCTCCTCCTTTGCGTATCTGGGCGGCTTTTCCATCGTGGCTCCCATGCTGGCTGATGCCAATGGCAACCTGACCGTTGCCAACACCAAGATGCTGCCGTATGCCTGCGCTGCCGTTGCGTTCTCGGGTCTGGTCTATCTGGTGGCCAGCCTGCTGATCTCCACTTTTGGCATCCGCCGCATCATGAAGTTCTTCCCGCCGGTGGTCACCGGCCCCATCATTATCTCCATCGGTCTGATCCTTGCCCCCTCTGCCATCACCAACTGCCAGTCCAACTGGCTGCTGGCCTTTGTGGCGCTGGGCACTGTCATCGTGTGCAACATTTGGGGCAAGGGTATGGTCAAGATCCTGCCCATTCTCATTGGTGTGCTGGTCTCCTACGCTGTGGCACTGGTCACCGGCGCAGTGGACTTCCAGAAGATCTCCGAGGCCGCTTGGCTGGGCATCCCTCTGCACAAGGAGGCTATGGGCCTGTTTGCCATTGACGGCAGCCCGGAGTTCATCAGCGCTCTGTTCACCATCATCCCCATCGCACTGGCTACCATGATGGAGCATGTGGGCGATATCGCCGCCATCAGCGCCACCGTCGGCCACAACTATATCAACGACCCCGGCTTGAACCGCACCCTGATGGGCGATGGTCTGGCCACCACCATGGCCGGCCTGCTGGGCGGCCCCGCTAACACCACCTACGGCGAGAACACCGGCGTGCTGGCACTGAGCAAGATCTACGACCCGCTGGTCATCCGCATTGCAGCTGTGCTGGCCATCATCCTGAGCTTCAGCCCCAAGTTTGAGGCCGTCATCAACACTATTCCCACCGGCATTATCGGCGGTATCAGCTTTGTGCTGTACGGTATGATCTCTGCCATCGGTGTGCGCAACGTAGTCGAGAACCGCGTGGACTTCACCAACAGCCGCAACCTGATCGTTGCCGCCGTCATTCTGGTGTGTGCACTAGGCTTCAACTCTGTGGGCGGCGTTGGCTTTACCGTTGGCAGCGTCACCATCAACCTGTCCGGTCTGGCTGTGGCTGCTATCGCAGGCATTCTGCTCAACGCCATCCTGCCCGGCAATGACTACGAATTTGACGCCACTGCCGGTACCGATGCTGCTACCAGCGGCAACCTGCAGGTCTGATTCCGATAATGCGCCCAGTTTTCTGCAGTGGAATTTGGGCATTCTGCCAGATTTTAATAAATAGGAATAATTCTTAAAAATACACTTGACTAACTAGGAATTATTCGCTATAATAGAGCCATGGAAAGGGAAGTGCACAAAGCACAAAACTTCTTTCCATGGCTCTTTCTATACCCGGCAGCGCGGCTGCCCAGCATAGAAGCAACAGGCGGGTGGTTTCCGTCCTGTATCATTTTTAACAGATCGAATGGAGGTAAATTCTTATGAAGAAATACGTTTGCACCGTTTGTGGTTATATCGCTGAGGGTGAGATCCCCGCTCAGTGCCCTGTTTGCAAGGCTCCCGCTTCCGCTTTTGTGGAAAAGACCGGCAACACCTACGTCACCGAGCATGTTGTTGGCATCGGCAAGGCAGAGGGCGTGCCGCAGGAGATCGTTGATGGTCTGCGCGCTAACTTTGAGGGCGAGTGCAGCGAGGTCGGCATGTACCTGGCTATGGCTCGCGTGGCAGAGCGTGAGGGCTACCCCGAGATCGCCGAGGCCTACAAGCGTTATGCTTACGAAGAAGCTGACCACGCATCCCGCTTTGCAGAGCTGCTGGGCGAGGTCGTGACCGACAGCACCAAGAAGAACCTGATGATGCGTGCCGAGGCCGAGTGCGGTGCCTGCGCCGGTAAGATGGATCTGGCCAAGAAGGCTAAGGCGCTGAATCTGGACGCCATCCATGACACTGTCCACGAGATGGCAAAGGACGAAGCCCGTCACGGCCGTGGCTTCGAGGGCCTGCTGAAGCGCTACTTCAACACCGAAGTCTGATAAGGGTTCCCCGGTTATCTATGCTGCCCGCTGCAAGGACATTCCGCCTTGCAGCGGGCTTTTTGTGTTTCAATCGTGGTGACGACTTCTTTCGTAAAAATGGAATCCTAAAGATGCGCAAAGCGAACGCGGTGCGCATTTAAAATCGTCCCGCTAAAAGAGGCAGCTGCGCAGAATTTCGCACAGCTGCCTCTTTTGTGGTGGCTGAACCTTACTGGATGCCGGTAACAGGATAATCCTGTGCTTCCACGGCCTTCTTCAGCACCTCATCGTCCACTTCGGCGTTCAGGGTAACGATGGCGGTACCGGCTTCGTGGCTGACAACAGCCTCGTCCACCTGCGGCAGAGCCTCCAAAGCCTTCTTGACGCGGGCTTCACAGTGATGGCACATCATACCTTCTACGGTCAGGGTCTTTTTCATAGCAATCTTCTCCTTGTAAGTTGTATCTTCCTCCGCTGCGGGCTGCACAAGGGCAGCGGGCAGGGCAGGGACGTGTTTGGGCGGGTGGTCATGTTTTGCGCTGTGCAGGTCAAACAGGTTCAGCCGCAAGGCGTTGCTCACCACGCAGAAGCTGGAAAGGCTCATGGCAGCTGCGCCGAACATGGGGTTCAGCGTCAGTCCCAATGGAATGAACACACCGGCTGCCAGCGGGATGCCGATGATGTTATAGATGAACGCCCAGAACAGGTTTTCGTGGATGTTGCGCAGGGCAGCACGGCTCAGCCGGATGGCGGCGGGCACGTCCGACAGCTTGGAGTTCATCAGTACCACGTCTGCAGCGTCAATGGCTACGTCTGTGCCTGCGCCAATGGCAATGCCGGTGTCAGCGCGGGTCAGGGCAGGAGCATCGTTGATGCCGTCGCCCACCATAGCTACCTTGCCGTACTTTTGCAGCTGCCGGATGACGGCCTCCTTGCCCTCGGGCAGCACTCCCGCGATCACCTCGTCCACCCCGGCCTGTCGGCCAATGGCCTCGGCAGTGCGCTGGTTGTCGCCGGTCAGCATCACGACCCGGATACCCATATTTCGCAGCTCCCGGATGGCCTGCGGGCTGTCCTCCTTGATGGTATCTGCCACTGCGATAACGCCCAGCAAACGACCTGCGCCACCAAAGAACAGGGGCGTCTTACCCTGTGCAGCCAGCGCGGCGGCTTCGGCTTGCAGCGCAGCGGGGATGGCGACCTTTGCGCCGATAAAGGCCGCATTGCCGCCAAAGATCTCCTTGCCTTCCAGCGTGGCGGTAAGGCCGTTGCCCGGCAGGGCGGTAAAATCGGTAACAGAGGGCAGCTCCAGCTGCTTTTCCTCCGCATAGGCCAGCACTGCCCGCGCCAACGGGTGCTCGCTGCGGCCCTCCAGCGCGGCGGCCAGCGTGAGCAGCTCGGTCTCAGTCACGCCCGCAGCGGGCAGAAGGTCGGTGACGGTAGGTTCGCCGCAGGTGATTGTGCCGGTCTTGTCCAGCGCTACGATGCGGGTGCGTCCGGCTTCTTCCAGCGCCGCAGCGGTCTTGAACAGGATGCCGTTCTTCGCACCAAGGCCGTTGCCCACCATAATAGCCACCGGCGTTGCCAGACCCAGCGCACAGGGGCAGCTGATGACCAGCACCGAGATGCCCCGCGCCAGCGCGTAGCCCACATCCCGCCCCAGCAGCAGCCAGACAAGGGTGGTGACCACCGCAATGCTGATGACCGCAGGCACGAAAAAGCCGGATACGGTATCTGCGATCTTTGCAATGGGGGCTTTGGTGGCGGCGGCATCGCTGACCATGCGGATGATCTGCGCCAGCGTGGTGTCCTCGCCTACGCGGGTAGCGCGGCACTGCAAATAGCCGGACTGGTTGGTGGTGGCGGCGCTTACCTTATCGCCCACGGCCTTGTCCACCGGGATGCTTTCGCCGGTCAGGGCGCTCTCGTTCACGGCGCTGCTGCCCTCCAGCACAATGCCGTCCACCGGGATGTTCTCGCCCGGACGCACCACAAAGATGTCCTCTTTCTGCACCTGCTCAATGGGCACGGTCACCTCGGCACCGTCCCGCAGCAGGGTGGCGGTTTTGGGGGCTAGCTTCATCAGGCTTTTGAGCGCATCGGTGGTCTTGCCCTTGGAGCGTGCCTCCAGCATTTTGCCCACCGTGATGAGGGTCAAAATCATGGCGGCAGACTCAAAATAGAACTCCATCATGTAGTGCATGACTAGTTCCTCGTTGCCGTGTAGCTGCGCATCGGTCATGGCAAACAGGGCGTAGGTGCTCCATACAAAGCTTGCCATCGAGCCCATAGCCACCAGCGTATCCATGTTGGGGGAGCGGTGCACCAGCCCCTTGAAGCCGTTGATGAAAAATTTCTGGTTGATCACCATCACGATGCCCGCCAGCAGCAGCTGTACCAGCCCCATGGCAATGTGGTTGCCGTCAAACCAGCGGGGCAGCGGCCAGCCCCACATCATGTGCCCCATGGAAAAGTACATCAGCACCAGCAAAAAGCCCAGCGAGGCGATAAGCCGCCGCTTTAGCTTGGGTGTTTCGTGGTCGGCCAGTGCGTCCAGCTCTGCGCTGGTACTGGCAGCGGCAGCAGCGGTCTTTTTAGGGCTTGCACCGTAACCGGCCTGCTCTACGGCACGGATAATGGCGGAATCTTCTGCTGTGCCCTCCACCCCCATGGAGTTTGTCAGCAGGCTTACCGAACAACCGGTGACGCCCGGCACACTCTTTACGGCCTTTTCTACCCGGGCAGAGCAGGCCGCGCAGCTCATGCCGGTAACATTGAATTGTTCCATTGCTTTTTCTCCTTGTGGTCAGTCTGCCCGGCGGGCGGTCATTTCATCAGCTTGGGCAGCAGCCGGAGCAGTTCTTCCAGCTTTTCGTTACTGCCTGCACGCAGGTCGTCCGCCACACAGCTGCCGATATGCTGCGCCAGCAATTCCCGGGAAAAGCTGTTCAGCGCCGCATTGGCTGCAGCCACCTGTACCAGAATGTCCACGCAGTAGGCGTCCTTTTCCAGCATTCCGCGGATGCCCCGCACCTGCCCTTCAATGCGGTTCAGCCGGTTGAGCAGAGCTTTGTATTCCTCCGGGCTGCGCTCCTTGTGGCGGCAGCAGCAGGGGACAGTAGTATCTGCCGTAGTGTCTGCCTTTGGCGCATCGTTACAGCAGCAACATTGCTTTTTGCTCTCTTCCATACGGGAAACACTCCTTTCATAAACCCCCATGGGGTATATTTCCTTGCAACAGCAGTATAGCACATAATATCCGACAATTCAAGTAGGAAATCAAGAATAAATGGTGCTGCAAACAAAAAATGGTTCAGAAACGCCTCAGGTGTTTCTGAACCATAAATTTAAAAGTAAAATGCCTCTGAATATGGCCAGAGCGCACGCGGAGGCCATTCAAAACCGCTGCATATAAGAAAATGAGGGAAGCCCCGCAGACGTTCCCTCGTTAAAAATTCTTACTTTACTTCCAGAATGCGCGGTGCAAACAGACTCCACATCTTGCCCCACCAGTACCAGTCGTGGGAGACATCACCGCCCCAGATCTCCAGATGTGCGGGCATACCCTGATCCTTCAGCAGATCAGCCAATGCCTGTGTGTCATCCAGTGCATCGCCCTCGTAGGCACCCTGACCGGCACAGAGGATCAGGCAGTTCTCTTCTGCCTTGGTCAATGCCAGCTTGTTGGCAATGCCGTTCTCCTGCAGGTAGGCAAGGGGAGAGCAGCGCAGCACCATGTCGTCGCTGTCGGTGCCCCAGAAGCGGGTCAGGTCGTAGATGCCGCCCATGCCCACAGCACCTGCAAACAGGGTGGGACGGCGCAGACGGCAGTGGACGGCGTGGTAAGCGCCCAAGTCTACACCGGCAGTCCAGATCCGGGTGCCCTTTTTGGCGTTGTTCAGGGTCAGAATACGGGGAGCCAGCTCAGCGGTCAGATAGACGAAATACTTCTCCTGCAGCTCGGCACGGCGGCGCTGGGGCAGATCACCGTTCAAAAGGCCCTCGCCGTCCACGGCATCCGCGCAGAACAGCTGCACCTTGCCCTCGTTCAGCAGCTGGGCAATGGCATCGGGCATCCCATTATTCTCCCAGTCGTAAAAACGGCCACCGCGGGCGGGCAGTGCCAGCACCGGCACACCGGCATGGCCGTACACCTTAAACTCCATCTCACGGCCAAGAACCGTGCTCCACTCTTTGTAATAGGTACCCTGGATCATAAATCAAGCACTCCTTATTTTATCATTCACCGGCCCGGGCACAGTCGCTGCGCACCGGTGCCGGATTTGGAAGCTATAATCAGACAAACTGGTTGCGCTGCGGGTCGTAATCGTAGCCCACAGCGTGCAGCTTTGCGCACAGACCGGCCTTATCGGCCTCCAGATCTTCACACAGCGCATCGAGATCCTTATACTGATCCCGCAGTTTCAGGTTCACCACGCTCAGCAGCATGATGGGATCAACAGGCAAAGACATTTTATTCCTCTCCTTGTGGCAAATAAAAAAGCCGGCCACTCGACAAAGTGACCGGCCACATACACCAAATTAGACAGCGCGGGTAACTTTGCCAGCGCGCAGGCAACGGGAGCATGCGTAGACATACTTGGGAGAGCCCTCCACGACCGCCTTGACACGACGGACATTCGGCTTCCAGGTACGGTTGGAACGGCGATGAGAGTGAGAGACCTTGATACCAAAGGTAACACCCTTGCCGCAGCATTCACACTTAGCCATGGTAATTGCACCTCCTACAGTGAAGTATGGAATCAAAATAATCGGCTTGACTATTTTACCAGAGATACAAAGAAAAAGCAAGTCTTTTTTTAAATTTCTTGCAGCTTTTTGCATTCCCGGTTCTGTGGGGCTTGTGCAGGGCACAAAAAAATAGTATTATAAAGGAAGAAATTCGTTTTGACAGGAGATTTACATGACCGCACAGGCAATTATCATCCGCGCACTGGTGGCGCTGGTGGCCATTCCGTTCCATGAGGCTGGCCATGCGCTGGCAGCATGGCTGCTGGGCGATGCCACCGCCAAACGTGAAGGGCGTCTTTCGCTGAACCCCTTTGCCCACTTCGATTTGCTGGGTACACTGTGCATGGTGTTTGCGGGCGTGGGCTGGGCAAAGCCTGTGTCCACCAACCCCCGCAACTTCAAAAACCCCAAGTGGGGCATGGCGCTTACGGCGCTGGCCGGCCCTGTGGCAAACCTTGTGCTGGCCTACCTTGGCATGGTGGCATGGAAGGTGCTGTACTACTGGGCACCGGTCAATAACGCTATCATTTATATTGCCATGTTCCTACGCTCTCTGGTGCTGATGAACGTGAGCCTTGCGGTGTTCAACCTCATTCCCGTGCCGCCGCTGGACGGCAGCCGCATTCTGCTGGTGGTACTGCCGCAGCGCATCTACTTTGGTCTGATGCGGTACGAAAAATATATTATGATCGTTATGCTGGCGGCGGTCTGGGGCGGCTTTCTGGATACACCGCTCTACTACCTGAACAACGTTGTCTGGTCGCTTTTGAGTGCAGGCACCGGCTATATCGACGCCATTGCCTACGCCGTCTACACCAGCAGCCTTGGGGCGGTGATCTGAGTGGCAGAGGAATTGACCTTCCATCTGGAAGATTTTGACGGCCCGCTGGAATTATTGTTGGCGCTGGTGGCCAAACATAAAATGGACTTGCATAATATCCCTATTTTGCAGCTCATCGACCAGTACACCCGCACCGTGGAGCAGGCCGACCCCGACCCCGAGACTGCCAGCGCCTTCATTGAGATGGCGGCGCATCTGGTGGAGATGAAAAGCTTTCTGTTGCTGCCCCGCAGCGAAGAGGGCGAGCGCATGAAGCAGGAGCTCACCGGTCAGCTGATCGAGTACGACCAGTGCCGCCGCATGGCGGCTTTGCTGCGCGCAAAAGGAGAAGCCGCCCCGGTGTTCGTACGCCGTCCTATGGAGATGGAGCTGGACAACACCTACGCGCTGCACCATGCCCCGCAGATGCTTGCGGACTACTGGCAGGCGCTGGCGGGACGCACCAAGACCCGCCGTGTGCCCACCCAGCAGCAGTTTGAGCCGCTGGTCACCGCGCCTATGGTGTCGGTCACCAGCCGGGTGGTGTATATCCTGCGCCGGATGCTGGGCGGTACCGTGGCAAAGATGGAACAGTTGTTTTCCCGCAGCCAGAGCCGCAGCACCAACGTAGCTACCTTTCTGGCGCTGCTGGAACTGGTGCGCGGCGGACGCATCGCGCTGGACGACAGGGGAGAGCTGACCATGCGCCGCACCCGCCCGGAACGCAATAAGGAGAACCCATGAACCAGAAACAAACCCTTGCCGCCGTGGAGGCTATGCTTTTTGCCTGCGGCGACCCCATAGCTGCCGATAAGCTGGCACAGGCGGTGCAGCTGCCGCAGTCTACCGTAGAGACCGCGCTGGAAGCCCTGCACACCCGCTACCAGCGGGAGGACAGCGGTCTGTGCCTACTGCATCTCAATACCCGGTGGCAACTTGCCACCAAGACCCAGTGGGCGGACTGTGTACGCCGCGTGCTGGACAGCCGCCGCGCTGTGCCGCTTGGCCCTGCGGCTATGGAGACCTTGACCGTCATCGCCTACAACCAGCCGGTGTCCCGCGCCTTTATCGAGCAGGTGCGCGGCGTGGACTCCTCCTCCAGCGTGTCCGGCCTGCTGGAAAAAGGTCTGATCGAGGAAGCCGGTCGTCTGGATCTGCCGGGTCGTCCGGTCAGCTTCCGCACCACCGATACCTTTTTGCGTGTGTTTGGCCTGTCCAGTCTGGCAGACCTGCCGCCGGTGCACAGCGATGCACCGGCAGATGATCCGACCGAAAGTGAGGGCTGATCCATGGTCATGGTTCTTTCCGCAGTGGGCGCTTGTCTGCTGTTCGTCCTCAAGGTGGTGGGCATCCTGCTGCTGATCATTCTGGTGCTGGCGGCGCTGTTGCTGCTGTGCCCCTTCTGCGCGGATGTCTGCTGGCAAAACGATACGCTCACCGTAAAAGCCGGGGCACTGGGCATCACTTTTCCGGTGTTCCAATACCCAAAGCCGGAACCGCCCGCCCAGCCGGAGGAGTCCAAGGGCTTTACCGGCAGACTGAAAGCAAAATTCCGCGCATGGCGTGCGGAGCGCAAGCGCAAAAAGGCTGAAAAAAAAGCCGCACAACCCGCAAAGCCCAAGGCTGAAAAGCCGCCCCGCCAAAAGGCAAAGCTCACGCTGGATGTGATCTGCACCATGCTGCGGGGCGTGGGTACGCTGCTGCGGGCGGTGTTTGGCGCCATCCGCTTTACAAAGATTTCGGTCTGCCTTGGTGTGCGCGGGGACGACCCCGCCGCAGCTGCCCGCAATTACGGCAAGCTGCAGGCGTGGCTGTACCCGACCCTTGGCGTGATGGACCACTTTTTCTTTCTGGAATTTGATCAGCTGCGTGTCCTGCCGGACTTTGGCAGCGCCCAGCCCACCGTGCAGGACAAGGTGTCCTTCCGTGTCAGCGCACAGGCGCTGTTCATCGTGATTGCCGCCGTGCGGGTGCTGTACGAGTTCTGGCGCAAAAAAGTATTGGACATTTTTATTTGAAGATGATACACTAAATCTATATCAGAATGCTTCCCGGCGGGCGAGTGCCTGCACGGATGAATAAAGGAGAGTTGTTTTATGGCAGAGCATCCTATTCAGGGTCTGATGAACGTTACAATGGAAAAGATCCACCAGATGGTGGACTCCAACACCATTATCGGCAAGCCCATCACCACCGAGGACGGCATCACCATTCTGCCGGTGTCCAAGGTGAGCTTCGGCTTCGCTTCCGGCGGTACCGATTTTAACGGCAAGAACACTGCCAACAAGGATCTGTTTGGCGGCGGCTCCGGTGCCGGTGTCAACATCCAGCCGGTGGCATTTCTGGTCATCAAGGATGGCTGTGTGCGCACCATCCAGCTGTCGGATAGCTCCAACAGCATTGATCGTGCCCTGACCATGCTGCCCGAGCTGGTGGAAAAGCTCACCGCTCTTGTCAAAAAGGACGGCAAGACCCCCGCAGAGGAGCCCAAGGCAGAGTAACCCTTTATAGCAACCTAACCGCAACCGCAGGCCTTTTGGTCTGCGGTTTATATAGCCGCGCATCGTGCCCTGCAAAAGCAGGGGAGCGGTGCGCGTTTTGAGCGCCGTGAGGCGCACAAGGAGTAATATTATGGCAGAAGAACGTATTCAGAAGATCATGGCAGAGCAGGGTCTGTGTTCCCGCCGCGCCGCCGAGCAGATCATTGCCGAGGGTCGCGTCAAGGTGAACGGCCACCCGGTAAAGGTGGGCGACAAGATGGACCCCAACCGTGACGTGCTCCATGTGGATGACGAGCGCATCTACATCCAGAAAAACCAGCAGCTGTATTATCTGGCGCTGTACAAGCCCCGTGGCTATGTGACCACCGCCAGCGATGAACTTGGCCGCAAGACCGTGATGGACTTGGTCAGCGACATCCCCGCCCGCCTGTACCCGGTGGGACGCTTGGATAAGGACAGCGAGGGTCTGCTGCTGATGACCAATGATGGTGCCTTTGCGCAGGCTGTCACCCATCCATCCGGCGGCATCTCCAAGCTGTACCGCGTTACCGTGCAGCCCCGCGCCGATGAAGCCACCATCCTCAAGCTGAGCAGCGGCGTTGTGCTGGACGACGGCACCAAGACCATGCCCTGTGCTATCAACGTGGTCACCGACGAGCCCGGCCGCACCGTGATGGAAATGACCCTGAAAGAGGGCAAGAACCGCGAGATTCGCCGGATGTGCGAGAGCGTGGGTCTTGAGGTGGTGCGCCTGAAGCGCAACGCAGAAGGCGTGGTAAAGCTGGGCATGCTCAAGCCCGGCACCTACCGCGAACTGACTAAGGCCGAGGTGAACGGTCTGCGCGCCGCAGCGGTCAAGGGTCGTGCACAGACCCGCTCTGCTGCCCAGCAGTCCAAAGTTGCCGCGCGCCGTCCCCGCGGCCCTGTGGGCAAAAACGCACCCCGGAAGCAGAAGTAAGGAGTTACCAAATCATGGAACGAGAAACTCTGAAATCCCGTCTGGGCTTTATTCTGCTTTCCGCAGGCTGTGCCATCGGCATCGGCAACGTATGGAAGTTCCCGTATATTGCCGGTCAGGGCGGCGGCGGTGCCTTTGTGCTGTTCTACCTGATTTTTCTGGTCATTCTGGGTCTGCCCATCATGACCATGGAGTTTGCCGTGGGGCGCGCCTCCCGCAAAAGCCCGGTGCGGGCGTATCAGGCACTGGAAAAGCCGGGGCAGAAGTGGCACATCCACGGCTACTTTACCCTCATCGGCTGCTATCTGCTGATGATGTTCTACACCACCGTAGCAGGTTGGATGCTGCACTATTTCTACATGACCGCTGCCGGAAAACTGGCTGGGCTGAACGCCGAGCAGGTGGCCGGTAAGTTTACCGAAATGCTGGCCAGCCCCGCCACCATGACCTTCTGGATGGTGTTCGTGGTGGTAGTGAGCATTCTGGTGTGCGCCAAGGGTCTGCAAAGCGGTCTGGAGCGCGTGACTAAGGGGATGATGATCGCCCTGCTTCTCATTATGGTGGTGCTGGCTGTCAACAGCCTGTTCATGCCCGGGGCAAAGGAGGGTCTTTCCTTCTTCCTTGTGCCGGACTTTACCAGGATGCAGGAGGTGGGCGTGGTCAACACACTGGTCTCCGCTATGAATCAGGCCTTCTTCACCCTGAGCCTTGGCATCGGTGCTATGTCCATTTTTGGCAGCTATATCGGCAAGGAACACTCTCTACTGGGCGAGTCTGTCCGCATCGTGGTGCTGGATACCTTCGTAGCCATCACCGCCGGTCTGATCATTTTCCCGGCCTGCTTTACCTACCATGTAGACCAGACCAGCGGCCCCAGCCTGATCTTTATCACCCTGCCCAACATCTTTGCCAATATGTCCATGGGGCGGCTGTGGGGTAGCCTGTTCTTTTTGTTCATGGCCTTTGCAGCCATGTCCACCGTGCTGGCAGTGTTTGAAAATATCATCTGCTGCGGCATGGAGCTGACCGGATGCAGCCGCAAAAAGTCCAGTCTGGTGAACCTCGTGCTCATCATCCTGCTGTCCATGCCCTGCGTGCTGGGCTATAACCTGTGGACATGGGATGGCTTTGCGGTATTCGGCGGTGCTGTGCTGGATGTAGAGGATTTTCTGGTCAGCAACCTCTTCCTGCCGCTGGGCAGCTTGGTGTATCTGCTGTTCTGTGTTACCCGCTACGGCTGGGGCTGGCAGAACTACAAAAAAGAGGTCAATACCGGCAAGGGCCTTAAGGTGCAGGACTGGATGCGCGGCTACCTGACCTATGTGCTGCCGCTCATCGTGGTGTTCATCTTTGCATTTGGCCTTTACGACAAATTTCTTGCGTGATTTTTTAACAAGTGCGTTCCGCCTTTGATTGACGAACGGGCGGCACAAGTGTAATATAAAAGCATATACAGTGCTTCTCCCGGCGGGGAACACTGCTATATGCTTTTTTGTATTCAAAAGGAGGAAACAGTCCATGCACATTCTTATCTGTGACGACGATGCGGCGTTCGCTGCACAGATGGACGAATACATCTCGGAATGGTTCCGCGCCCGGGAAATTCAGGTGCAGAGCACTGTCTGCACCAGCGGCGAGCAGCTGCTGGCCACCCCAGAGCTGGGGCACTACCAGCTGGCGTTTCTGGATGTAGACCTGAAAACAACCGACGGCATTGCACTGGGGCGCAGGCTGCGGCAGGTCGCCCCGGATATCGTGCTGGTGTACATCTCGGCTTATCTGGAATTTGCCCCGCAGGGCTACACGGTCAACGCCTACCGTTACCTACTCAAGCGCGATATTGCCGCCCAGCTGCCCAGCTGTCTGGAGGATATCTTTGCCGGCATGACCGACCCTAAAAAGACGTTGGAGGTGCGCCACAACCGTACCACCAGCGAGATACCTCTCGACCAGATCTATTATCTGGAAAGTAATCTGCGGCAGATCAACGTCTACGGCGATATCCCGCACCAGCCCATCTGCACCTTTTACGGCAAAATCGCTGATCTGCCCGCCATGCTGTACGAAAATGGTTTTTTGCAGGTAGGGCGCAGCGATGTGGTCAATCTGCAATATGTGCGTTCCATCCGCAACTATAAGGTAGAACTGCGCAGCGGGGTGGAGCTGAACGCCAGCAGGCAGGATTTTGCAGCCATTCGCAGCGCATGGCTGGAATGGAAGGGGCAGTTCGGCGATGAATGAAGAATTCTGGCGCTGGTATATGTACGGCCACTGGGTCTGCCTGACCCAATGGGTCGGTTTTATCATGGTTGAATATGCTTACCTTGGCAAGGGCAAGGTAAAGCACCCTCTGATGTGGTCCTGCGTTATAACTATGCTCACGATGACCCTCTCGGTCGTGCGCAACTATGGCTTTTTTACGCCGATGGCAGTGGTTTACACGCTTCTTTTTCTGTTCATCACAGTTATGCTGTTTGGCGGCACGCCGGGGCAAAAGTTTACCGCCTGCCTGATCAACGGTACCATGTGCCTGCTGGTCGAAAACAGTGCACGATATGTTATGTCATGGGTGCTGAAGTGTGAGCTACAGCAGGTCATCCAGCGCGCAGATTGTCTGGTCATAATGTCATTCACAAATCTGGCAGTCAGCACCGGGGTATCGTTCTTTGTGGGCAAGTGGCGCAGATACAATGCGCTGGAGCCCTTGCAGGCGCTGACCATGAGCTTTTTTCCGGGTGTGGTCGTGGTGCTGAACATCCTGCTCATGCTCACAGATAACAACAAAAGGGCCACCATGGCCACAATGGGGATGACAGTGGGGCTTACGGTGGCTGTCATGGTGCATCTGTGTATCGTGGCGATGTTCAATGATCAGGTCATGCAGCGGCGCAGCCTGCATTTTCAGGCCGAGCTGGAGCAGCAGCGAGCCTCGGCTCTGCTGGATTCCTACACCGCCCAGCGCCGTCTGACCCATGAGTTCACCAACCATATCAGTGCGCTGCGTGCCTTGCTGGAACAGGGAGATGTGGCTGGTGCACAGAACTATATTGCCGGTGTAGATAAGGCTGTGGCAGCCAGCACCACCATTATGGATACCCACAACCCGCTGCTGGATTCCATCCTGACCCGCAAATACGAGGAAGCCACCCGGCAGGGCGTAAGCGTGTATTTTGACCTTTGTGATTTGCGGAATTTCCCCTTAAGCGGGGTGGATATGGTCACCGTGCTGGCAAATCTGCTGGATAACGCCATCTGTGCCGCAGCGCAGGCGTACCCACCGGAGGTCTATGTGCGGGTGCGCAAAACGGGGGAGGAATACTTTCTCTCGGTGCGCAACCGGGTGCAACGGGATGTGGAGCTGCCGCCGGATGGGCAGTTGCCCCGCACCACCCGCAAGGAGCCCGGCCACGGCATGGGGCTTTCCAACGTGCGGGACGTTCTGCTGCGCCACGGTGCGGAGTATACCCTGAGCTGCCGGGACAATTGGTTCCGCTTTACCTGTGCGGTGCCCACCGACAATTCATGACATCTGCACCGTCAGAATATGACAGTTTTTGTGCAACACAAGCGTAACTCTGCTATACTAAAGCAGGTAAAGGAAGCCTTCCGTGCGGACATTGTCACGTTGCGGTGGGAGGGTAACACCCTTCTTTTTAAGAGCTTTGTTGCTGGATGGAAAAACAGTCTGCGGTGCGTGTAAGCAGGCTGTCTACCTTTGCTTTTGGGTTGCGCAGAGATGCGCAGACCTCTGCTGACGGGACTTTCTGCGGCGGGCCTTTTGGGGGTTGCAGTCGATAAAGTTACTCGATGCGTCGCAATTCCGGCTCTGCTTGCTGTATGGGAATGGCGTAGGCAGGCCGGAGTGTCGTGCGCTGCAAAGAGTCCCGTCAGTTTTCTTTTGTTAAAAAAGGACTGCTCTACATGGGTTTTGCCCAGTATAGCAGTCCTTTTTATGTATATGATCTCTTGGTCATCGCGTCTGCCGGTCAGCAGAAAGTTTGCCCGCCGCGCGACTGTTTCTGTAGGAAACCAGCGCGGCAATTGTCGTTTCCCTTTGCGCCCCTCCCGTGAAAAATCATAACCCCGCGTGAAAACGCGGGGTTTGCAGAACGGCCCCATAGGGGCCATAATACCAGCCGCGCCTAAAGGCGCACAATGAGCGACGTCAACCGCACACTGACGTCGCTTTTACTTTCTCATACTATCTGTAGGCACTTCTGGCGAATCGTCGTCATCGAAATCAGCTACATTCTTGAATGGATCTTCGTATTCCTTGAAGCTCAACTGGTCGCACATCTGATCGTTGAACTCTTGTTCCTGAATGTATTTGCGGATCTTGGCTTCATTTCCACCTACTGTATTTACGTAATATCCTTTCGCCCAGAACACTCTCCTTCCGTATTTGTATTTTAGGTTTGCATGTCGCTCGAATATCATGAGCGTACTCTTCCCTTTGAGATACCCCATGAAATCTGCTACGGCAAGTTTGGGCGGTATCGACACAAGCATATGGATATGGTCTGGCATCGCGTGTGCTTCTATTATCTCTACATGCTTGTAATCGCATAGTGTCCTTAGTATTTTTCCAATATCTTTTCTTAGCTTTCCGTATATCACTTTCCTGCGATATTTCGGTACTAGCACTATGTGATATTTGCAATTCCAGCTCGTATGTGATAAACTTTTCTCGTCCATATGGATGAACCTCCTTTTGCTTTAGTATGCGGTTGGCGTTACCCGCTTCTAATTATAGCAAAAGGAGGTTCTTTTTCTACCGTTTCAACGCTACGGCTCTATTCTTCCACAAGCATAGCTTGTGGTTTTCTATATGAAGTAGAACAGCCAAGCCCGCAGGCTTGACTGTTCTACAAAACTAAAATGCGATGCCTTTAGCAAAAACGCAGTTATTCCGGTTTTACCTGCAATTCCTGCTCGCAGTAGATGCAACGGTACTTGCCGTTGGAGCTCAGCTCAAAGATCTGGTCGCACTCCTCTTCAATGCTGGAGATGCAGCGGGGATTCTTGCACCGCACAATGTTCACCAGACGCTTGGGGGGCTTGGGCTGCTCCTTGCGGACAGCCTTGCCGTTTTCAATAATGGTCACGCTGATGTTCGGGTCCAGATAAGCCAGCACATCCAGGTTCAGCCAGGAGGCATCGCCCTCTACCTTGATGATGTCCTTGCGGCCGCTGGCCGTCTTTTTGCTGCGGGCGTTCTGGATCAGCGCCACGCTGGCAGTACGGTTGCCCGCAATGCCCAGCAGATCCATCAGACCAACGGCAGTGCCTGCCTTGATGTGGTCGATGACAATACCGTTCTGAATCTCGTCAATATTCAACATATCAGTTCTCCTCCTTCGGTGCTTTGGGGTCTGCAAGCCCCAGCAGTGTCATAATCAGTGCCATGCGGACGTAAACGCCGTTCTGCACCTGTTCAAAATAAGCGGCGCGCGGGTCATCGTCCACGTCCAGCGCGATCTCGTTCACACGGGGCAGGGGGTGCAGCACCGCCATGGTGGGCTTGGCCTGCGCCATCTTTTCGCGGGTCAGCACATAGCTGTTCTTCAGGCGGATGTAGTCCTCCTCGTTGAAGAAGCGCTCCTTCTGCACGCGGGTCATATACAGGATGTCCAGTTCCGGCATGGATTCCTCCAGACTGCGGGTCTCCTTGTAGGGGATGCCGTTGGCCTCCAGCACGTCGTTGATGATATAATCCGGCACCCGCAGTTCCTCCGGGCTGATCAGCACAAAGCGCACGTTCTTGCAGCGCGCCATGGTCTTGAGCAGGGAGTGGACGGTGCGGCCAAACTTCAGATCGCCGCACAGACCAATGGTCAGATCATCCAGCCTGCCCATGCGGCGGCGGATGGTCATCAGGTCGGTCAGGGTCTGGGTGGGGTGCTGGTGGCCGCCGTCACCGGCGTTGATCACCGGAATGCGGGAGTAGCGGGAGGCACGCAGCGGTGCGCCCTCCTTGGGGTGGCGCATGGCAACGATATCGGCATAGCAGGACACCACCCGGATGGTGTCGGCCACGCTCTCGCCCTTGGTGGCGCTGGACACGTTCTCACTGGGGAAGCCCAGCATATGGCCGCCTAAGTTCAGCATAGCCGCCTCAAAGGACAGGCGGGTGCGGGTGGAGGGCTCGTAGAACAAGGTAGCCAGCTTTTTGTGGTTGGCAACCTCCTGATAGGCAGCAGGGTCGGCGCAGATACGGTCGGCAAGATCAAGCAGCTGCGTGATCTCCTGCTGGGTAAGATCCAAAGGGTCGATCAGATGACGCATAGATAGGATACCTCCGTTTAAAGCAGTTTGCGTAAGATGGAAAAATCAAAAAAGTTCGTGTAGTAGCTCAGCGAGCGCATCACCGGCCTGCACAAACGATTGAAACACACTTCGTCCAGCAGCAGCATGGCCTCGCCCGGGGCAAGCCGCATAGCTGCACGGATGGAATCATCGCCGCAGCTGGCCTTCAGGTGCGCCACGTTGGAAGAGATCTGCTGGTGGCACTCCTGCTCCAAAATTTCAAAGATGTCGCCGGTCAGGTCGATACGGGTGTAGTCCCGGTTGCCGAACAGGCTGCGGGGCAGGTAGTCGATGGAGTAGATCACCGGGGTGGTGTCGGCAAGGATGCGCTTTTTGATGCAGATCACCTCTTCACCAACTTCCAGCGCCAGCGCATGCGCCATCTCCTCGCCTGCACGAAGAAGCATCACCTGAATGCCGTCGGCATGAGGGTAGCTGCCAAAGCTGCGGATCAGCGGGTAGTACTCCAGCTTCTGGTCCAGGCGGCTGCGCAGCCCCAGCACAGCGCGGTTCACTACCGTGCCAATGCCGCGCACCCGTTCCACATAACCGGCGCGCTCCATCTCGCTCAGCGCGTCACGGATCACGGTGCGGCTTACCCCCAGCTCGGTGGCAAGGTCTACCTCGGCGGGCAGGCGGTCGGCTTGGGCATAGCGCCCGTTGGACAGCTCCTCCAGCAGGCTTGCAACAACACGGTCGCTGATCACAGCGCCGCCCAGACGGCTGGACGATGCCAGTGCGGGATCTTTCATGGATGGTTCCTCCGTTTCCGGGCGGCAAGCCGCCCCGAACTTCATACAAACGGGCAGGGAGGATTCCTCCACAGCCCCTTCTCTCCTATTATAGCATAATTTGACATTTAGAAAAGCGTCATTTATACTGGAATCTGCTGAAAAGTACGATTTTATTTTGGAGGGCATAGTACAGATGGACTATTTTCTGCAAAAAGTATGCGGCAAGCCCGCCTGGCAGGCTGTCACCCTGCGACGCTGCACCCCTGCCGAAGCACCGGCGGTGCTCGCGCTGCAAAACGAAGTGCGCGCCGCCATGCCGCACCCGGAGCAGTTTGTGCCGGACACACTGGAAAACATTACCGGCTATCTGCGTGCCGGGATATGTATCGGTGCGTGGCAGCAGGGGCGGCTGGGCGCGTACCTCATCCTGCGCCTGTGCGGGCAGAGCAGTGAGAACTACGCTGCTTTCCTGGGCGTGCCGCAAGCGCAGTGGCAGCACTGGGCCAACGCAGACAGCGCAGTAGTGCACCCGGACTGGCGTGGCAACGGTTTGCAGCGCGCTATGCTACAGGCGGCTCTGCCGCTGCTGCCCCCGCAGATCACCCATCTGGGTGCTACCGTCAGCCCGGATAACAGCTACAGCCTGCGTAATGCACAGGCCGGCGGCTTTGTCATCCGCTGCCGCCGGGAGATGTACGGCGGCTACGACCGCTATCTGCTGGAAAAGCAGCTGTAACTCTATACAGTTTTGGTGTACAACCTTTTTGAAATGTGTTATACTATACGGTATGAATAACAGCGAAGGAAACAGGTGAAACCATGGCAGCATCTCTCGGGCAGGAATTCTGCACCCTGCGTGATACTTACATTGAAAAGCAATTCGGCCGCCTGAACGATATGCAGCGGCAGGCTGTGTTTACCACGGACGGCCCGCTGCTCATCCTTGCCGGTGCCGGCAGCGGCAAGACCACTGTGCTGGTCAACCGCATTGCCAACCTCATTCGGTTCGGCTCGGCGCACGGCTCTAAGGAAACGCCCCGCCCGGTGACCGAGGAGGACGTCAAGGCTCTGCGCACCGCCATCATGACTGGTACGGATGCCCCCAGCTGGCTGGACGGGATGCTGCGCCGCAACGCGGTGCGCAGCTGGAACGTGATGGCCATTACCTTTACCAACAAGGCAGCAGGGGAGCTGAAGGAACGCCTGCGCCGGATGCTGGGCGGCGAGGAAGGAGACGAAGTATTCGCCTCCACCTTCCACTCGGCCTGTGTGCGCATTCTGCGCCGCTGGGCGGAGGAGATCGGCTACCCCCGCAGCTTTACTATCTATGATACAGACGATGCCCAGCGTGTGATGAAAACGGTATATAAAGAGCTGAGCATCGACGATAAATTTCTGCCCATCAAAGCTGCCATCAACCAGATGAGCCGCTGGAAGGATCAGCTGGTCAGCCCGGAGCAGGCCCTTGCAGACCACGCCAGAGACGTGAAGAGCACCCAGACCGCCCGCATCTACGCAGCTTACGAGAAAAAGCTGAAAGAGGCCGGTGCGTTCGATTTTGACGACCTCATCTACCAGACGGTGCAGCTGCTGGCTGAACACCCGGACGTGCGGGAGTTCTACCAGAACAAGTACCGCTACCTGCTGGTGGACGAGTATCAGGATACCAGCGTGGCACAGTTCCATCTGGTCAGCCTGCTCACCGGGCCGGAGCGCAACATCTGCGTTGTGGGCGATGACGACCAGAGCATCTACCGCTTCCGTGGCGCTACCATTGAGAACATTCTCAACTTTGAAAAGCTCTATCCCGGTACCAAGACCATCCGTCTGGAACAGAACTATCGCTCCACCTCCAATATCCTTAACGCAGCCAACTGCGTCATCCAGCACAACACCGAGCGCAAGGGCAAGACTCTGTGGACGGATAATGGTGAGGGCGATAAGGTGCAGGTGTATACCGCCGAGAATGAGCAGGACGAAGCCAGCCATATCGCGGATGTCATCGGTCAGCACCTGAAAGCGGGCGGGCATTTGGCAGACCACGCCATTCTCTACCGCATGAACGCCCAGTCGGCTCCCATCGAAAGCTACTTTACCCGCGCGGGCATCCCGCATAAGATCGTGGGCGGGCAGCGCTTCAACGACCGCAAGGAGGTCAAGGACATCCACTCTTATATGTCCATCGTGGCCAATCCCCGGGACGATGTGCGGCTGCGCCGCATCATCAATGAGCCCGCCCGCAAGATCGGTGCCACCACCGTGGACGTTATCGCGGACCTTGCCGGGCAGCAGGGGGTCAGTATGCTGGATATCATCAGCCATGCCGACCAGTACGCGAAGCTTTCCCGCGCGGTGATGCCGCTGCTCAAGTTCTGGCAGATCTACCAGCGCCTGCAGGATTCTCTTGCAACCCGCACACTGGACGAGTTTGCCTCCGACGTCATTGAGCTGACCGGCTATAAAGCCATGCTGGAGGCAGACGCCGCCAAGGGGCACGAGGATGCCGCCGACCGGCTGCAGAACCTTGGCCAGCTGGTAAACAACGTCAAAAATTACTGCGACCAGCACGGCGAGGAAGCCACGTTGGAGGGCTATCTGGAGGATATCGCCCTCATCAGCGATATCGACAGCTACAACGAAAGCAGCGATCAGGTGGTACTGATGACCATCCACTCTGCCAAGGGTCTGGAGTTCCCTTATGTGTTCCTCATCGGCATGGAGGAGGGCGTTTTCCCCAGCGAGATGAGCAAGTACTCCGAGGCAGATCTGGAAGAGGAGCGCCGTCTGGCTTACGTTGGCATTACCCGCGCCAAAAAGGAGCTGTACATCTCCAACAGCGTCACCCGGATGCTGTATGGCCGCACCCAGCGCAACGAGCCCAGCCGCTTTCTGCGGGAGATCGAGCCGGAATATATCGAGGAGACCCGCAGTCCGGTGTTGGAACAGCGTTCCCGCATGGGCGGCTGGGGCAGCAGTTATAGCGATACCGTGCCCGGCGGGGCATCCGGTTACTCCGGTCCCTCCGGTTACAGCCGCAGCAACTACGGCGGCGGTTATGGCGCGGGCTACGGTTCGAATAACCGCAGCGGCTACCTGAACCGGGAATATAACGCCGGTGAAAGCCGTGGCTTCGGCTCCTCTTACGGCGGAAGAAGCACCGCTTCCTCCGGCTTCGGCAGCCGCTATGGCAACAGCTCTACCCAGCCGACTGCCAGAAACAGCGGATTTGGTTCTGCGTATTCTGACGACAATACGACAAAAAGAACTGTAAAGCAAACAACCTTTACAGCAAATTCTGCCGTAAAACCGGCAGCTTCTGGCGCAAAGCACTATGAACCGGGTGACATCGTGGAGCACAAAGTATTTGGCCGCGGCACAGTGCTGAAGGTAAAACCAGCTGCCGGGGATCAGATCGTAGAGATCAACTTTGAAAAAGTGGGCATCAAGAAAACGATGGCCAATTTTGCGCCCCTGACCAAAATTACGGAGGAAGAATGACCCTATGATGACTGTTCGTTTGATCGCCCACACACCGGAACCGGAAAAGGTGGTGGCTGCTGCTGCAAAGCTCTGCTATTCTGATGCCCACATCACCGACCTTCTGGATGGGCTGGACGAGGAAAAAACTGCAAAATTCCTGACCATGCTCAGTGACCTTGGCCATGCCAGTCCCATCGAGCACGCTAGCTTTACCTTTGGCATCGAGGGAGTCAGCCGCACCCTGCTTGCCCAGATTACCCGACACCGCATTGCGTCCTTCAGCGTGCAGAGCCAGCGCTATGTGCGTCTGGATGATTTCCGCTATGTGACGCCCCCGGAGATCGAAGCCATCCCGGAAGCAAAGGACGCCTTCCTTGCCAGTATGGAGGAGGACGCCCAGCGCTATCTCGACCTTGCCCACAAGCTGGAGGAGGGGCACACCGCCCGCCTGATGGCCGAGGGAATGCCGGAAAAGCAGGCGCGCGCCAAGGCCTCCAAGCAGGCCAACGAGGACGCCCGCTTTGTGCTGCCCAACGCTTGCGAGACCAAAATGGTGGTCACTATGAACGCCCGCAGCCTGATGAACTTCTTCCAGCTGCGCTGCTGCAACCGCGCCCAGTGGGAGATCCGGGAACTGGCTGAAAAAATGTTCGCGCTGGTTTACCCGGTGGCACCCCATATCTTTGCCAAGGCCGGCCCTGCCTGCCTGTGCGGCCCCTGCCCGGAGGGCAAGATGTGCTGCGGTAAGACCGCTGAGGTGCGCGCAAAATATGCTGCCATTAAAGAAGGTGCCGTCGTATGAGCAAGGGAAAACTCATCGTACTGGAAGGGCTGGACGGCAGCGGCAAAGCCACACAGGCAAAGCTCTTGGCAGAGCATCTTGCCGCGCAGGGCGTGTCGGTGCAGAAGATCACCTTCCCGGATTATGCCAGCGATTCTAGCGCACTGGTCAAGATGTATCTGGCGGGGCAGTTCGGCCAGCACCCGGACGATGTAAACGCCTACGCGGCTTCCAGCTTTTACGCGGTGGATCGCTACGCCAGCTATAAAACCACCTGGGGCAGCTTTTATGAGCAGGGCGGTGTGATCATCGCCGATCGATACACTACTTCCAACGCGGTGCACCAGTGCTCGAAGCTTCCGCAGAAGCAGTGGGAGGAATATCTGCACTGGCTGTTTGATTACGAGTACCGTCTGCTGGGTCTGCCCGCACCGGACAGGGTCATCTATTTACAGGTAGACCCGGCGGTCAGCCAGCGGCTGATGACCCAGCGCTACCACGGCGACGAAAGCAAAAAGGACGTGCACGAGAAGGATACCGCCTATCTGGCGCGCAGCCGTGCCGCTGCCGAGTTCTGCGCCCGGCATCTTGGCTGGGACACCGTGCACTGCACCAGCGGGGACGCCATGCGCAGCATTGAAGAAATCCAGCAAGAGGTACAGCAGCTTGCCCGGAAAACACTGGGCTGAACAATAAAATACGATAAGAGGGGGCATCCTGAACGATGTATCGTCTGATGCAGCCGTCCGACGAGGCGGCAGTGCTGGCTTTGTGGCAGAGCCAGCATCATGATACCGAAGATTTTGCAAAAATGGTACTGGAACGCTTTGCCGGTGTGCAGAACATTTATGTGGCCGACGAAAACGACGCCATCGTGGCGGCTGCGCTGGCCGTGCCGGTCACCCTGCAGGGACGCACAGGCAATTACCTGTGCCTGTGCGGTGAGGGTAGTCTGCTGCTGGCAGGTCTGCTGGATACCCTGTGCGCCCAGCAAAAGCTGCGGGGCGCAGGCTTTACCGTGGCAGTCCCGGCAGACGCAGCACAGGCCGCTCTGCTGCAGGATAAAGGCTTTGCAAAGGCTTTTGCCCTGCGCTGCCTGCCTCGTGAGGTGAGCCGCAACCTGTGGAGCCAGGCGGAATTTGACACGGTGACGGCCAAAAAGCTGTGCGAGCTGCGGGAACAGTTCTGGAAGGATACCGTGCAGCTGAGCCCGGAACGCATGGCGGTGGTGTTGCAGGAGCTGTACGCCCGGGGCGCTACCATCGTGTCCAACGAGCATGGCTACGGCATCTACTTCCGCAAGGAGGATACCCTGTATTTTGTGGAGATGATGGCCGACAGCGACCGCGCCGCCGAGATCCTGATGGAAGCCGCCCGCGAGAAGGAAGTCATCGTGGAAAAGGCAGTCATCACGGTAGGCGCTGCCCAGCCGCTGTTTCTGGGCGAGGGCACCCGGCAGGAATACGGCATGATCCGCTTTGACGCAGAGCCCTTTGATGTGAGCGAAAGCTATCTGCGTCTGATGCTGGAAAACTGAAAAAAGGAAGGTGCGTATGGCACACAACGATACACACGCAGCCCGCAAAAAGGGCGGCGCAGGCAAAATTCTGCTGGTGGTGCTTCTGCTGCTGCTTCTGGCAGCGGGTGCGGCGGTGCGGTTTGCCTACAATGAGATCCACGGCAACGGCGCACCCGGCAGCACAGAGGTGACCGTAAGCATCCCGCAGGGTAGCGGCGTGGCGGCTATTGCCAACAAGCTGAAGGAAGCGGGCGTCATCCGCTCTGCCTACCTGTTCCGCTGGTATGTGGGGGAAAAGGGCGCTGCCGCAAAGCTGCAGTACGGCGATTTTGTCTTGCAGACCAGTGCGATTTCCTACGATGCGATCATTGCCACCCTTTCCCAGTACGCCAAGGCAGAAACGGTGCGTGTGACCATCCCGGAGGGCACAACGGCCATTGCCATTGCCCAGAAGATGGAATCCGCCGGTCTGTGCACCGCCGAGGAGTTTTTGAAGGAAGCCAACGAGGGCGATTTCAGCGCTTATACCTTTTGGCAGTATGTCCCGGAGGATAAAGATGCTCCGAACCGCTTTATGAAGTGTGAGGGCTATCTATTCCCAGAGACCTACGATTTTTTGAAGGGCGATACGGTGCACAACTATGTGGCTACCTTCTACGCCCAGTTCGATGCACAATTTACCAAGGAAATGTACGCAGCGCTCAAAAAGCAGGGCATGACCCTGCCGGAGCTGGTCACCCTTGCCTCCTTTGTGCAGGAGGAAGCGGGCAACAGTCAGGACTCCAATGTGGCGCAGGTGTTCCGCAACCGTCTGGCGGAGGGCTCGCCCTACCCCCGGCTGCAAAGCAACACCTCCAGCCATATCCAGAGCGACGCCGACAACAACTATCTCTGGAACTGGGTCGCACCCTACTACGGCGGCTGGGATGATATCCCGGAAAATATCCTTGCAGCCTACGACACTTACAGCTGCGCCGGTCTGCCCGCAGGCCCTATCTCGAACCCCGGCCTTGCCGCTATCAAGGCGGCATTGGAGCCACAGCCCGATGAGGAAGCCAAGGACGCTTACTTCTTTGTGACCGACCTCAAGGGCAATTACTACTACGCCCACACGCTGGCAGAGCATAACGCAAACTGCAAAACTGCCGCAGCTGTGAACAAAAGCCTGAAAAACTGAGGAAAGGCCGCTGCACTAAAACACGGTGCAGCGGCCCCTTTCCAGTTAAAACCTGTGATACATAAGAGAGGAAACTACAAATGTTACAGATCCCGGAACTGCTTGCCCCGGCGGGCGATGCGGAACGTCTGCGTTATGCCATCAACTACGGTGCCGATGCCGTTTATTGCGGCCTGCCGGAGTTTGGTATGCGCTCTGCCCCGGCTAATTTCACCCCGGAGCAGCTGACGGAAAGCGTCATCTACGCCCACGCCCGTGGTCGCAAGGTCTACCTGACCATGAACACCTTGCCCACCAACGAGGAGGCCGACCGTCTGCCGGAGGCCATCAAGGAGGCTGCCAAAGCCGGTGTGGATGCCTTTATCGTGGCAGACCTTGGTGTGCTGGATGCCTGTAAGACCTTTGCCCCGGACATTGACGTGCATCTTTCTACCCAGACCGGCATCACCAACTGGGCAGCTGCCCGCGCCGCCTACAAAATGGGCGCAAAGCGGGTGGTGCTGGCCCGGGAGATGACCTTGCAGGATATCGCCATCCTGCGCGATAAGACTCCGCCGGAGCTTGAAATTGAGGCTTTTGTGCATGGTGCTATGTGCATGAGCGTGTCCGGTCGGTGTCTGTTGTCCAATTACATGGCCGGACGTGATGCCAACCGCGGCCAGTGCGCCCAGCCCTGTCGCTGGAAGTACTACCTGAGCGAGGAGACCCGCCCTGGCCAGCTGTACGAGATCGGCGAAAACGAGAACGGCAGCTACATTCTTAACGCCAACGATTTGTGCACCGCGCCCTTCATTGACTTGATCTGCAAGGCGGGCGTGGACAGCCTGAAGATCGAAGGCCGTGCCAAGACCTTCTACTATGTTGCCAGTGTTACCGCTGCCTACCGCAAGGCACTGGACGCCTATCTGGCCGACCCGGCAAACGATAACTTTGAACTGCCGCCGGAGGTGTACGCAGAGCTTACCCGTACCAGCCACCGTCACTATTCTCCCGGCTTCTATTTTGGCCGCGAGCAGGCCAAACAGGCAACCGACAGCGCCACCTACATCCGCGAGTGGGAGTTCGTTGGCACGGTGGACAGCTGGGAAAACGGCATCGCCCACTGCCAGCAGCGCGGCAAATGGAGCCTTGGAGATACGCTGGAGGCACTGTGCCCGGACGGCCGCAGCATCCCACTTACCCCGGAATGGATCGAAAACGAAGCAGGGGAGCGGGTGGAAAGCACCCCTCACGCCATGGAAAAATACACCATGCCCACCCCGGAGCTGCCGCCCATGAGCCTGCTGCGCCGGAAAACGGTGTAACAGCGTGATAAAAAGGAAGGAAAACGCTGTGAAGCAACATAACGCTTCTGCCCGCTACGCCCTTCTGGACGAGCTGCGCGGACTGGATTTAGTCAGCATGATGCTCTATCACGGCTGCTGGGATCTGGTCAATCTGTTCGGCATTCAGGCAAACTGGTATTATGGCCTGCCCGGGCATCTGTGGCAGCAGAGCATCTGCTGGGTGTTCATTCTGCTGTCCGGCTTCTGTGTGCAACTGGGGCATCATACCATGCGCCGTGGCGCACAGGTGTTCGGGGCAGGGGCGCTTGTCACGGCGGTCACACTGCTTTTTATGCCGGAGGACAAAGTTGTCTTTGGTGTGCTGACCCTGCTGGGCAGCGCTATGCTGCTGACCGGCCTTTTGGAAAAGCCACTGCGGCGCATTCCACCCGCAGCAGGGTTTGCTATCTCCGCAGTGCTGTTCGCCCTGACCCGCAATGTTTCGGCAGGCTATTTGGGTTTTGGAAGCCTGCGCCTTTGGCTGCCGCAGACACTGTATGCAAACTACGTTACAGCGTACTTTGGCTTTTATCCGTGGTGGTTCTATTCTACGGATTATTTTGCCCTTCTGCCGTGGCTGTTTCTGTTCTGGGCGGGGTACTTTCTCTACGGCGTTGTAGGGCGGCAGCGCATGGAGCCCTTGCACCGCTCGGTCTGCCCGCCGCTGGGCTGGCTTGGACGGCACTCGCTGCTGCTGTATCTGTTGCACCAGCCGGTCATCTACGGGGTGCTGTTGGTGGTTTTCCGCGTATTAGGTGGCTGAAACACACGCTTCATGCACTTTTGAGCAAGGCGGCATTGTTGCACCGTGCAAACATTGCGCCAATGCCTTGACAAGCGGGGCAGGGCTGTGGTATCCTGTTGACGGTTAGAAAAAGCTAACTACAAAAATGCGTCATGAAATATGGACGCATTTTCACAGAACATGAAGTTATTCTAAACTAACTATGCAGAGAAAGAGGTAGAGTTTTATGAGCAAAGTAGCAATCGTATTCTGGAGCGCCACTGGCAACACCGAGACCATGGCAAACTGCATCGCCGAAGGCGCAGGTGCCAACGGCACCCTCGTGCCCTGTGGTGAGATGACCCCCGCAAAGCTGGCGGAGTTTGATGTGGTGGCCTTTGGCTGCCCGGCTATGGGTGCAGAGCAGCTGGAAGAGAGCGAGTTCGAGCCCATGTTTGCTGCACTGGAAGGCTCGCTGAACGGCAAAAAGATCGCACTGTTCGGCTCCTACGGCTGGGGCGATGGGCAGTGGATGCGCGACTGGGCACAGCGCGCACAGGACGACGGCGCACAGCTGTTCAGTGAGGAGGGACTCATCTGCAACGAAACCCCCGATGATGATGTGCAGGCCGCCTGCCGTAAGCTGGGCGCAGATCTGGCTGCTTGGTAAAACCCATGTATAAACCCTTTGTCCACGGGGTAACCTATGGACAAAGAGGTGATAAGCATGGAAAACATCGGCGTGACCTGTGATGTCTGCGCGTGCTGCCACAATGTGGACGGCTGCAAATGTGATCTGCCGCAGATCAAGGTGACGGAGCAGTGCAGCTGCACCACCCAGCAGGTGGAGATCCCGCACTACTGCCAGAGCTACGAGGAAAAGTAAGTTCCCACCAACGCAAAGCAGCCCCTGCCGGAGAAAGCTTCTCCGGCAGGGGCTGCTGCGTTTTACGGCATCAATGCTCAGCGCAGCGTCACGTTACAGGTGGCAAGGCTGCGGATCAGCGTGCCTACGCTGTCTTTCATCTGGATGCCGGCAAAACCCAGCGCAAAGGCAGCCTGCACGTTTTCCAGCCTGTCATCGATAAATACGCACTCACTGGCCTTCAGCTGATATTTCTTCAGAAGAGCCTTGTAGATCTGTGGGTCAGGCTTGTTCACCTGTACCTCACAGGAGGCTACGCCACCGTCAAACTGGGTCAGTACGCCGCGCTCGGTCAGCAATTCCAGCACATCCTGCGGAATGTTGCTCAGGTAATACACGCAATAGCCGTGGTTCTTCAGCCGCCGCACCAGTTCCAGCATCCGCAGACGTGGGCGCAGAATATGCATCCAGTCGTCCAGAACGCCCTGCACCTCAAAGGCGCAGTCCTCGGCGCGGGCACGCTCCAGCATCCGCTGGTTGCCGTCATAGCGGGAAAGCTTGCCTGCGTCCAGCAGTTGCCATTCTTCGCTGCCAAAGGTCAGGTCGTAAACTTTCTCCTCCATTTCGGCGTTGCACAGCCGGTCTACGAGGTACGCCTTGGGGTCAAAATCCACCAGCACACCGCCGATATCAAAAATAATGCTTTTATACATAATTGCTGCCTCGCTTGCTTTGGATATATTTCTCAGATATTTTCCATAGTATACCACAACCGGGTGGGTGCTTTCCACCCCTTTGGCATAGAAAATGCCGCCCCGGCGTATGCTGTGGCAGAAAGGGGGAAGCACCGTGACGATCCGGGAATTGTGCGAGAAAGAGGTCGTTCAGCTGGAGCAGGGGGTGTGCCTTGGCCGCGCGGACGATCTGGAGTTTGACCCCGCAACGGCGCAGCTGCAATGCCTGATCTTGCTGGGCAGACCGCGGCTGCTGGGTCTGCTGGGCCGGGACGAGAGCCTGACCATCCCATGGCGGGAGATCGAAACAATCGGCACGGATGCCATTCTGGTGCATACCGCCGTGCCGGCAGCACCGGCAGCACCTCACGGCTTCTGGCAGCAGCTGCGTGCAAAGCTGGGTCTGTGAAAAATAGGGGAATATTTTGAAAAATAAAACCATAATTTTTGTAAAATCATGAATGGACATTTTCGGCAAAGTGACTATAATAGGCACGAAAGGCTTGTGCAAATAGCACAGCCACTTTGAAAATAGGGTTCGGGACGTGGAAAGGGATATCGACTATGAAAACATCCAAACCGCTGTTGACCCTGCGGATGCTCTTCCCGGTGGCAGCTTCCTTTATCGTGCTGCTGCTGGGCGAGTGGATCGCGCGCGGGTCACTGACCGCTGATGCCTTTATCAGCTTTATTTTCCCCCATTTCGGGGCGTATCTGCTGGCATGGTTGCTGCTGTTTCTGGTGTGGGAGCTGCTGGACTGGGTGCTGCGCATCCCGCCGCTTGCTACGCTGGGCATGGCCGTTTTGGGCTGTGCGCCCTGCGCCGTAAACTTCTATACCATGCAGCTGCGGGGTGAGCCCTTTCTGCCGTGGGACCTGATGCAGGTGTCCGAAGCCGCCGGTGTGGCCTCTGCTGCCGGGCTCAAGCTGCAGACCAGCATGGTGGTCTCCATTGTGTTGGTGTTGGTACTGACGGTGGCAAGCTTCTTTATTTACCATGGACGGCTGCGTCAGCGCTGGCTGCCAAGGCTTGCGGGTACCGGTGCTTCGGCAGCAGCGCTGTGCCTGCTGGTGTTTGGCGTTTACTTACAGCCTGCTGTCACACAGGTTTTGGGCATCACGCCGGACGCGTGGATGCAGGACCGTTACTACCGCTACTACGGTGTACTTACCGGTTTTATGACTAACCTTACCAATCTGGAGATCGACAAGCCCGAGGGCTACTCGGAGCAGGCAGTGGACGATATTCTGGATAATGTAGCCGAGAGCGAAAAATTCTCTACCGGCCCCATGTATGCGGGCAGTTATGCCGCCACCACCCCCAAGGAGGAGCAGGCAAAGCAGCCCACCATTATTTATGTGATGGACGAGTCCTACTGGGATGTTTCCGAGCTGGAGCAGTACGGCATCACCTTTGATACCGATGTATCGCAGAACCTCCACGCTTTGCAGCAGACCAGCGCCTACGGCAGGGCATACAGCCCCAGTTTTGGCGGCGGCACCTGTGATGTGGAGTTTGAAGCTCTGACCGGCTACTCGGTGTCCTTCCTGCCCAGCGGCAGCAAGCCCTACCAGCAGCACGTCACAAAGCCCATGTTCGCCCTGCCCAATTACCTTAAACTCAAAGGCTATCAGACCGCTGCGGTGCACTGCTTCTGGGCAAAATACTGGAGCCGCGATAAGGCCTACCCCAACCTCGGCTTCAGCGATTTTATCAGTCTGGAGGATATGCACGGCGTTACCAAGGTGCGCAAGCACTACTGGACCAGCGGCCTTGTAACCGATGACTCCATGGCCGACCAGATCATTCAGCAGTACGAGAAGATGAGCACAGATTCGGATAAGCCCATCTTCCTGCACGCGGTCACCATGCAGAACCATACCAATTATAATAGAGACAACTACCCGGACGACGAGCGGGTGCATGTCGTATCCCATCCGGTGGGGCTCAAGAGCAGCACCGTGGGTGCGCTGGAAGATTTTGCTACCGGCATCCGGGATGCGGACGCCATGCTGGGCAAGCTGACGGAATACTTCTCTCAGGTGGACGAGCCGGTCATTCTGGTGTTCTGGGGCGACCACTATAACCCCATTGACTCCAACTACGATGTCTACACCACCACCGGCTATGCAAGCGGCTCCAGCACTGACCCCCGTCTGCACCAGACCACGCTGCTGATGTGGTCGAATTACAGCCAGCAGCAGGTGGACTTTGGCACCATTGCCGCCTACGATATCTCCCCGGTGATGATGGAGCTGTTCGGGCTGGAGCAGCCGCTGTACTTCCAGTTCCTCAACCGGCAGCTGCGGGTTGCCAGCCGCAGCTGCACCCGCGGCACCACCATGAATCTGGACGGTACCACCACCCAGCAGCCCACGGAGTTCCAGCAGCGCTGGACGAACGAGCACTGGATGCTGCAATACGACCTGATGTTCGGCAAGGGATACGCCCTCAACCGCATGGGTGTTGCGGGCCTGAGCGGGATGAATACGGGCAAATAAGAGAAAAAACAAGGAATTCTTTATACAAAACAGAGAAAACTACTTGCAACCGCATTCTTTTTGTGCTATTATAACAAAGCATTACACACGCATCACTATGCCCTTTTGTGCCCTTTTGGGTTGAGGGCAGTCCGCCGGTACCCGATGTACCGTGCAGATCATGGTGTGCGGAGGCAAAACAATATCTGGAGGTATTTTATTAT
>ULQY01053937.1_pt1 | contig 34300 bp, 29 predicted proteins | sample 1954671 | NCBI WGS metagenome assembly ULQY01 (sample SAMEA4835660, study PRJEB28245) | human gut metagenome | biome: gut microbiome; material: fecal sample | place: Denmark | collected 2008 | reverse complement strand
CTGCCGTAACCGGTGTGATAACAGATCCAAGAACGTTAATGTAAAAAATGAGTGTCATGAAACAGAAATTCAATATCATAACAAGTACTTGTATCCCTTTGCCGTTGGAAAATGTGGATACTGACCAGATTATCCCGGCACGCTTCCTGAAAGCAACTACACGCGATGAAAAATTCTTCGGAGACAATTTGTTTCGCGACTGGCGTTATCATCCGGATGGTTCGTTGAACAAGGATTTTGTGCTGAACAATCCTAAATACAGCGGACAGATTTTAGTGGCCGGAAAGAACTTCGGTAGCGGTTCCAGTCGTGAACACGCTGCGTGGGCTATTGCCGGATATGGTTTTCGGGTGGTAGTTTCAAGTTTCTTTGCCGATATTCATAAGAATAATGAACTGAATAACTTTGTCTTGCCGGTGGTGGTGAGCGAAGAGTTCCTGAAAGATCTGTTTGCTTCGATTGAAGCAGACCCTCAGACGGAAGTAGAGGTGAACTTACCGGCACAGACTATTACCAACAAAGCAACCGGAAAGTCTGAAACATTTGAAATCAATGCTTATAAGAAGCATTGTCTGATGAACGGACTGGATGACATTGACTTCTTGGTAGAGAACAAAGATAAGATAGAGGCTTTTGAAAAGGCACGCAACTGACCGTAAAAAGAGTGATTATGAATAATCATCCGAGAATAGAGATAATGGACACTACGTTACGCGACGGAGAACAGACTAGTGGCGTATCGTTTGTCCCTCACGAGAAGTTGATGATAGCCCGTTTGTTGCTGGAGGATTTGAAGGTAGACCGAATCGAAGTTGCTTCAGCCCGCGTGTCGGATGGTGAATTCAATGCAGTAAAAATGATTTGTGACTGGGCTGCACGCAGAGGTTTACTGCAGCGGGTAGAAGTCCTGGGATTCGTTGACGGAAAGATGTCGGTCGACTGGATTCATGATGCGGGAGGACAGGTCATCAACTTGCTTTCGAAAGGCTCTGAAAAGCATTGCCGCTATCAGTTGAAGAAGACTTTGGAGGAACATCTGGCCGACATACGGAATACGGTTGACTATGCGCACGAAAGAGGGCTTGAAGTCAATTTGTATTTGGAAGACTGGAGTAATGGTATCAAGGATTCACCGGACTATGTATTTGGTTTGGTAGATGGTTTGCGCGACAGCGGTATTCGTCGTTTCATGCTTCCTGATACTTTGGGAATTCTCAATCCCTTGCAAGTCATCGAATTCATGCGTAAAATGAAGAAGCGTTATCCAGACCTTCACTTTGATTTTCACGCGCACAATGACTATGATTTGGCTGTAAGTAACGTATTAGCAGCTGTATTGAGTGGGGTGAAAGGATTGCATACCACCATCAATGGGTTGGGAGAACGGGCAGGTAATGCCCCTCTGGCCAGTGTGCAGGCTATCTTGAAGGACCATTTTCATGCCATTACGCGCATCGATGAAAGTCGCTTGAATGATGTCAGTCGGGTAGTAGAATCTTATTCTGGTGTGACGATTCCTGCCAACAAGCCCATCGTGGGAGAGAGTGTGTTTACACAGGTGGCTGGTGTACATGCTGATGGAGACAATAAGAATAAACTCTACTTCAACGACTTGCTTCCGGAACGTTTCGGTCGTGTACGTGAATATGCCTTAGGGAAAAATTCCGGAAAAGCCAACATCCGCAAGAATCTGGAAAGTATGGGATTGGAACTGGATGAAGAGTCCATGCGCAAAGTCACCGAACGAATCATTGAACTGGGCGACCGCAAAGAACTGGTCACTCCCGAGGATTTGCCGTATATCATTAGTGACGTGTTGAAGCACGATGGCATACAGAATAAGGTGAAATTGCTTAGTTACTTTGTAACCCTCGCCAAAGGATTGAAGCCGATGGCCACGCTTAGCATTGAGATTAACGGGAAGACCTATCAGGAAAGTTCCAGCGGCGACGGACAGTACGATGCTTTTGTACGTGCGTTGCGCAAGATATATAAAGGTACATTAGGAAGAAAATTCCCGATGCTACTGAACTATGCTGTGACCATTCCTCCCGGCGGACGTACGGATGCCTTTGTGCAGACCGTTATCACCTGGAATTATGAGGATAAGGAGTTCCGTACAAGAGGATTTGATGCCGACCAGACAGAAGCAGCCATTAAAGCGACAATTAAAATGTTGAACATGATAGAAGATTTAAATTAAAAGCATACAATTATGGATTTTAAAATAGCAGTATTAGCCGGTGACGGAATCGGACCGGAAATCTCCGTTCAGGGAGTAAATGTAATGACAGCCGTTTGTGAAAAGTTTGGTCACAAAGTGGATTATAAATATGCACTTTGTGGAGCACATGCTATCGATGAAGTAGGTGATCCGTTCCCTGAAGAAACTTATCAGATTTGTAAGGATGCTGATGCCGTGCTGTTCTCAGCAGTAGGTGACCCGAAATTTGACAATGACCCGACCGCAAAGGTACGTCCGGAACAGGGATTGCTGGCTATGCGTAAAAAACTGGGACTTTTTGCCAATATTCGTCCGGTACAGACCTTCAAGTGTCTGGTGCACAAATCTCCGTTGAAAGCCGAACTGGTAGACGGTGCAGATTTTCTCTGTATCCGCGAATTGACAGGCGGTATGTATTTCGGTGAAAAATACCAGGATAATGACAAGGCATACGATACAAACATGTATACTCGTCCGGAAATTGAACGTATCTTGAAAGTCGGCTTTGAATATGCAATGAAACGCCGTAAACATCTGACCGTGGTAGATAAAGCTAATGTATTGGCTTCTTCTCGTTTGTGGCGTCAGATTGCACAGGAGATGGCTCCTCAGTATCCGGAAGTGACTACCGATTATATGTTTGTGGATAATGCAGCCATGAAGATGATTCAGGAACCCAAGTTCTTTGATGTAATGGTTACAGAAAATACGTTCGGCGATATTTTGACAGATGAAGGTTCAGTAATCAGCGGTTCAATGGGCTTGTTGCCTTCGGCTTCTACAGGAGAGAGCACACCGGTGTTTGAACCGATTCACGGTTCATGGCCACAAGCAAAGGGATTGAACATTGCCAATCCGCTGGCACAGATTCTTTCCGTAGCTATGTTGTTTGAATATTTCGATTGTAAGGAAGAAGGTGCGCTTATTCGTCGTGCAGTAGATGCTTCTTTGGATGCCAATGTACGCACTCCGGAAATTCAGGTAGAAGGCGGAGCAAAATATGGAACAAAAGAAGTTGGTGCCTGGATTGTAGACTATATTAAGAAGGCATAGGACGAAATATCTTATTAAATAGAAAGGGAGGTCGCTTCATGGCAGGCCTCCCTTTTTATGTTTAGAACTTCTTGATTCGGATGTGGCAGTAGGGTTCTCCTCCTGTCTTGTCATAGTAGTGCTGGTGATAATCTTCAGCCGGCCAGAATTCTGATGCCGGAGTAAGGCGGGTATTTACCTCGTAGCCTTTTTCTCTTAACAGCTGGATGATTGCTTCAGCTTCTGCTTTCTGCGCTTCGTTCAGATAAAAAATCTCACTTCGGTACTGCGGACCTATGTCAGGACCTTGTCCGTCTGTCTGTGCCGGGTCGTGTATCTCGAAGAAAAGTTTGCACAATTCCTTGTAAGTGGTCTGCTCCGCATCGTATTCCACTAATACGGCTTCTGCGTGTCCCGTAGAGTGTGCTTTTACTTCCTGATAAGTTGGGTGCTGTTCTTTTCCTCCCGTATATCCAACTGTGCTGCCCACGACTCCTTTGGCTCTCTCCATCTGGTGTTGTACTCCCCAGAAGCATCCGCAGGCAAAAATGGCTTTTTCTATTTTCATGATAATCGTCTGTTTAATGATTGTTCAAACTTACAAAAAAATATTGTAATCCCTCCTGAGTTAGAGGAAGAAATACTACCTTCGTCGCAAATTCAAACGAAAGAAGAAATGAAATACATTGTGTGTATTCTTTGTGTATGGGTACTCAGTCTTCCTTTGCAGGCCCAGTCATATAATGATGTGGTAGAGCAGGCAATGGGCTGTGTGAAAAAGGACAGTCTTGTGCAGGCGGAACGTCTTTTCCGGCAGGCACTGAAAATGGAACCGGATAATGCCCGGAATGCCCTGCTGTTTTCGAATTTAGGTACAGTGCAGAAGCGTATGGGAAAGACAGATGAGGCCATTGAATCTTACACGCTGGCATTGAATATCATACCCTATTCCACCACCATGTTATTGAACCGGGCTGCTCTCTATCTGGAAAAAGACTTGATACAAAAGGCTTATCTGGATTATTGTAATGTAATCGACCTTTTGCCCAAGAATCTGGAAGCTCGTCTTTTTCGTGCCTATATTTATATGCAACGTCGCGAATATAAAGAAGCACGTGTAGACTACAATGTAGTGCTGGAGCAGGATGTAAAAAACAAGACGGCACGTATCGGGATTATCATGTTGGACGAGAAGGAAGGACGACATCAGTCAGCGATGGACGCTATGAACCTGCTGGTTTCAGACTATCCTCGTGATGTATCCGTACTTCGGATGCGTGCCAATATGGAGTGGGAACACGGACAGGCAGAGGCCGCTTTATTCGATTTGGATGAAGTCTTGAAGCTTGACTCGCGGGACGCATCTTGCTATGTGATGAAGGGAGATATTTATTTGCAACAGAAAAGAAAGGCAGAAGCCCGAGAGGCATATGAGAAGGCGTTGGAATTGGGAGTTTCTCGGGCGGAATTGGCTGAAAAACTGAAACAATGTAAATAGTATTCAATAAAAACTTTCGTTTTTGTTTGTACTTTTTAAAAAGTTTTTGCTATCTTTGCCTGAAATAGGTGAAGTGTGATGCAAATTCGTTCGGTTATAAAATTGGGAGTAGTGCTTTCCGTGGTACTTTTTTGTATCGGGATTGCTTTTTATGGTTTTGCCCGTTTGAGTATGGCCGACAAGGAAAACCGTGTGGATATTTTTGAATTTGTTCCTAAAGACTGTGCGGGCATTCTTGAAACGGATAACATTGATAATTTTATGCATGTCTTTTCACAGGCTGCATATTCTTCCCAGTTGGATACGCTTCATCGTGCGGGCTTAATGAATGACATCTTGAGTGATTTGAGCCGTTATTCTTCTGCAGCAGCCCATGGGCTTTCCTATCAAATGAATCATGTAGTAATCAGTTTTCATCGTCCTCATACTGCCATGGATGTGGTGGCTTATTTCCGCATAGGAAAAGAAGGGAAACACCAGCTTATTGAGGCGGTAAAAGGGAAGCATGGGGCTGATTTCATACCCAAGAAAGAAACTTATCGTGGCAAGAAAATAGAAATTTATCCGCTCAGTTCTACGAAATATCTGTCTGTGTACACTACAGACGGACTGGTAGTGGTCAGCTATCAGAAAAAACTGATAGAGCAGGTGATTGATGCGGTGAAGGATAATAATTCGCTTCGTGAAGATTCTGTTTTTACTTCTATTCATCATACTCAGCCGGCAAGCTTTATTACGATTTATGGGCGTACACCTTCCGTTCCATTCTTAGGAAAAGAATCCTGTCATAGCTGGAGTGAATATGACATTCATTTGAACAGCGAAGTGTTCTATCTGAGCGGGCAGATGAAAGAAGAACAAGCTGATTGTCTGGACCGTATGTTGCAGGCTGTCCATACAGTTCCTGTGGTTTCTGAGTCGGACAGTTTGCTTGTGGTATCGGGTCGTGAACGGGTAGACTCTTGTATCTCCAAGGTAATCGCCTCTCCTTCTCATACTTTATTTGACGAGTGTGTGTCAAATTTATCGCGTGATGCTTCCTATATTATGGTGACTGATATGGAAAAAGTGGCAGCTTCACCTGAACAGTTTGTTTCATATCTTCCTCCATTCCTTATTCGTCATGCCGATTTATTCCGCTCTTTTATTCTTTCTATACAGTTTACGGAAGTAAACAATCGCTTGTCGCATATCTTTGTGTTTACGTATAAAGAGTAATCGGATTTATCTTAATCGGTTCTTTTCAAAATGAGGTCCTGCCTTGAGGTGGAAATAAAGTAGTGATACTACTGTCAGTGAGGCTCCGAACAGGTAGGCTATTTTGAAGGTGGCTATTTCGGCCAAATATCCTCCAGTAAGCATACCTATACCCAAACCAACATCCCATGAGGTCAGGTAGGTGCTGGTAGCTGTGCCACGCTGGCTGTTGGGGGCTAAGTTCACAAACAGGGTGTTGTAGGCCGGAAACATGGTACCAAATCCTATTCCTAACAGCAGTGAAATCAGAAAGAAAATTCCCGTAGTCAGTTCTAAATTCCAGTTGACCAGCCATCCGCATGCGGTCAGGACGAAGTAACATCCACTCACCAGATACAATCCTGCCGCAATTACTTTGGTGACTAATCCTTTGTCAACAAGCCGGCCACTGAACAGTCGGCTCACCGCCATGCCGACAGCCATCAGCGTAAAGAAGAATCCGGTTTCTGCGGTAATACCTATTTCTTGTGCATACATGGCTACGTAGTTGGTAGTCATTCCATAAGGAATGGAGAGTAGCAGGAGGGTAAATCCTGCAGGAAGTCCTTTCAGCAGAATAAAGCGGTCGAGCGATATAGGGGCACGCTTCACAGGAGCCTTATAAGGTGTGCGGACGGTCCAAGCTGCTATAAATCCGATTACACATGAACCGAGCGCATATGAGAAAATAGTCGTATAAGAAGCACCTCCACTGTGCAGAAACAGACCGAACATGGGACCGATAGACATGGCAATGTTATTGGTCAGTCCGTAGTAACCCAATCCTTCTCCCCGTCGGGAAGACGGCATGATGTCGATAACCAGCGTGTTTCCTCCTACCGTAACCATACCGAACGAAAATCCGTGCACAATGCGGAAGATAATGAATAAGGTCAGCGCCGTTGCAGTCATATAGCCGGCAAAAATCAGTGTAAAAATGAAATAAGCCAGCAGGTATAATGGTTTCCGGGCAAATGTATCCAGAATATACCCGGAGAAGGGACGGATACATAAAGAGGAAATCGTATAGCAGGAAAGAATGACTCCAATAGCGGTATGTGAAGTGTGGAATACTTCCGACAAGTAAAACGGAAGGATGGGAGTAAGGAGCCAAAATCCGAAATAGAGCAGGAAGTTGGCAGCCAGTATGGCACAGAAACTCGGGGTGACAAGTCTTTCTTTTTCCATATTTCGCCGAGAGAAAAAGGGGAGATGGCTGGTTTGAATAGATAAACACGGATTACACTAAGGAAGTCGATACCTCCGGTGTAATCCGTGTTCTTATGATGATGTTACAATAAATCAGTTAGCTGATTCAAATTCTTCGAGGAAGCGTGTGTCATTTTCAGAGAACATACGCAAGTCTTTAACTTTGTATTTCAGGTTGGTGATACGTTCTACTCCCATACCGAATGCATAACCGGTGTAGACTTTACTGTCGATACCGTTTGCTTCCAGCACGGCCGGGTCTACCATACCGCATCCCAAAATTTCTACCCATCCGGTATATTTACAGAACGGACAGCCTTCACCACCACAGATGTCACAGCTGATATCCATTTCAGCACTGGGTTCTGTGAACGGGAAGTAAGACGGACGAAGACGGATTTTAGTTTCCGGACCGAACATTTCTTGTGCAAACTGCAGCAACACCTGTTTTAAGTCTGTAAATGAAACGTTCTTGTCGATATACAGACCCTCTACCTGATGGAAGAAACAGTGTGCACGGTAGCTGATAGCTTCATTACGATATACACGTCCCGGACAGATTACACGGATAGGAGGCTGTGATACTTCCATCACACGGCTCTGTACAGAAGAGGTGTGTGTACGAAGAATGATGTCAGGGTGACTTTCAATGAAGAATGTATCCTGCATGTCGCGTGCAGGATGGTCTTCTGCAAAGTTCATGGAAGAGAATACATGCCAGTCATCTTCTACTTCCGGACCGTCGGCGATAGTAAAGCCCATACGGCTGAAAATGTCGATGATTTCATTGCGGACAATTGTCAACGGATGACGTGTTCCAAGATTAACCGGGTAAGCCGTACGGGTCAGGTCAAGTTCGGCAGCTCCGTTTTCCTGGTTATCGAATGCTTCTTTTAAGGTTGCAATCCGTTCCTGTGCAAGGTTCTTCAACTCATTTAATTTCATACCTACTTCTTTCTTCTGTTCAGCAGGTACATTACGGAAGTCAGCCATCAGTGCGTTGATGGCACCTTTTTTGCTCAGGTATTTGATTCGTAACGCTTCCAGTTCTTCTGGATTCTGCGCTGTGAGTCCTTTTACTTCCTGAAGCAACTGTTCTATTTTTGCTAACATATCTCTTCTTTAATTATTTTGTTTGCAAAGGTAAGGATTTAAACTGAAAAATTCAGTTTTTCATCCAACAAAAAAGAAAACTCTTGTTTCATGAAACAATGATACGAAAAAAAAGGTATTTTTGCGGCGATATTTGAGGAGACCAGATGAAGAGACTAATCATTGGGTGCTGTCTGCTGGTGCTGATGGCATCTTGCGGAGGAGGACAGAAGAAAGTCGATCCTTTTGCCGCGTTGACAGAACAAATTGATTCCATGAAAGTTCTGCCTGATTCGATTCAGGATACCACTGTGGTGGAAGAACAAATACCTGCTTCGGCTGACGAGAGTTTTGCCGACTTTTTCTACAATTTCGCTTCGGATGCAAAGTTCCAGCGGTCGCGCGTGGTATTTCCTTTTTCATTATACAAAGGCAAACAGGTGAAGCGTATTCAAAAAAAGGACTGGAAGCATGATCCTTTATTTAGTCGCGAACAGGCGTACACGGTGCTTTTCGATAAGGAAGAGGATATGGAAATGGAAAAAGACACTAGTATGCACAGCGTACAGGTGGACTGGATTTTTCTGACAGAGAAAAAAATCAAGCGTTATTATTTTGAGCGGAAAAAAGATTCCTGGTTCCTCGAAGCCATTAATGTAGAAAAAATGGCAGAAGAACACGATGGAAAAGAGGATTTCTATACCTTCTATGAACGTTTTTCGCGCGACTCACTTTTCCAGCAGGAACGTCTGCATGAACCTCTGTATTTTGTAACGGCTGACCCCGAAGATGAATTTCAGATATTGGAAACCACACTGGAGCCGGGACAATGGTTTGCTTTTCGTCCTCCGATGATAAAGGGTAAAATGACCAATGTACATTACGGCCAGCCTGAAAATATACATTCCGATTATAAGGTAGTAGAATTCAAAGGCTTTGGAAACGGCTTTAGTAATACACTTTATTTTGAACGGCGTGAAAACATCTGGCAACTTATCCGGTTTGAAGATTTGAGCGATTGATGCATTATGAAAGACTATATAAATTACTCATTGCTTCCTTATAATACATTCGGAATGGATGTAAAGGCAGCTCGTTTCGTAGAATATGAATCAGTGAATGAACTGCTCTGCTTTTTGAAAGAGTGGAAAGCACAAAAGACTCCTCTTTTGCATGTAGGAAGGGGAAGTAATCTGTTGTTTGTGTCCGATTATCAAGGAACCGTTTTGCATTCAGGCATTAAAGGAATGCAGGTGGTGAGTGAAACTGACGAGTGGGTAGAGATACGCGTCGGTGCCGGTGAAGTGTGGGATGACTTTGTAGACTACACTGTTAAGCAGGGATGGTATGGTGCCGAGAACTTGTCTTTGATACCAGGAGAGGTAGGAGCTTCGGCAGTACAGAATATCGGAGCGTATGGAGTAGAAGCTAAGGATTTGATTGTGTCGGTCGAAACGATAGCGGTGAATGATGGAATAGCTCGCATTTTCAAGCAAGATGAGTGTGGATATGCGTACCGTGAAAGTGTATTTAAACGGGAGTTGAAAGGGCTTTACATTGTGACTTATGTTACTTATCGCCTGAAAAAACAGCCGGAGTTTCATCTGGATTATGGAAATATCCGGTCCGAGCTGGAGAAGGAGGGAGGAGAATTGTCACTGGAAAAACTTCGTCGTGTGATTATACGTATCCGTGAGGCGAAACTTCCCGATCCGGAAAAGATTGGAAATGCCGGCAGTTTCTTTATGAATCCCATTGTTCCGCTTGCACAATTCGAAGATTTGCTCAAGGAATATCCTGATATACCTTTTTATAAAGTAGGTGACGACCGTGTAAAAATTCCTGCAGGATGGATGATTGACCGTTGCGGATGGAAGGGCAAACGGCAGGGAAATGCCGGAGTACATGACAAGCAGGCATTGGTGTTGGTGAATCTGGGAGGAGCTACCGGAAGTGAAGTGGTCAAGCTGGCAGAAGAAGTCGTTCGTTCTGTGAAAGAAAAATTTGGAGTGGCCATTCATCCGGAAGTGAACTTTATTGGAGTAAAACAATGAAAATAACAATATTAGGAAGCGGAACGTCTACGGGAGTGCCTCAGGTGGGATGTACTTGTAAAGTATGTACAAGTTCCGACCCGCGTGACAACCGTTTGCGCTGTTCTGGTCTGGTAGAAGTAAACGGAGTACGTATTCTTATCGACTGCGGTCCCGATTTTCGCGAACAGATGCTTCGGCTGAATGATTTTCGTGCGATAGACGGAGTGCTGATTACCCATGAACATTATGACCATGTGGGGGGGCTGGACGATTTGCGACCTTTCTGTCAGTTTCGTGACATTCCGGTGTATGCGGAAGATTATACTGCCACTCGTTTGAAGAACCGCATGCCTTATTGCTTTACGGAAAACCTTTATCCCGGTGTACCTCATATTCCATTGAATTATATTAAAGAAGGTGAACCGTTCGTCGTTTCTAATGTAGCCGGAAATCAGGTGGAAGTAATTCCTTTCCGCGTGATGCATGGAAAGCTTCCGATTATGGGCTTCCGTATCGGAAGTATGGCTTGGATTACAGATATGCTGCATCTTCCTGAAAGTTCATACGAGTACCTGAAAGGATTGGATTGTCTGGTGATGAATGCCCTGCGTATTGAATACCATTGGACGCACCAGTCTTTGTCCGCAGCATTGGAGCAGACAGCCCGTATTGCCGCTGGAAAAACCTACTTTATTCACATGAGCCATCAGATAGGTTTGCATGCGGAAGTGCAGGAACAATTGCCGGAAAATGTGTTCTTGACATACGATGGACTTGTGATAGAATGGGATGAGGCAGGGGAGAAGAAATAACTCATAAGATAAATTAATACACCTATCATGCTTTTTTATTGATAAATCTGTATCTTTGTGCCCTATTAAGTAGACATTTAAGTAGAAAAAATCAAAATAATAGGAAAAATGGCACAAGAAGACGTTTTCAAGAAACTTGTTTCACATTGTAAAGAATATGGTTTTGTATTCCCGTCAAGTGATATTTATGATGGGCTGGGAGCCGTATATGATTACGGTCAGAACGGTGTGGAACTGAAAAACAATATCAAACAATACTGGTGGCAGAGCATGGTGCTGTTGCACGACAACATCGTAGGTATTGACTCTGCTATCTTCATGCACCCTACTATCTGGAAGGCTTCTGGTCACGTAGATGCTTTCAATGACCCATTGATTGACAACCGTGATTCAAAGAAGCGCTACCGTGCCGATGTCTTGATTGAAGATCAGATTGCTAAATACGACGAGAAAATCAATAAGGAAGTAGCGAAGGCTGCCAAGAAATACGGAGAAGCATTCAATGAAGAAGAGTTCCGTAGCACCAATGCACGTGTGCTGGAACATCAGGCAAAACGTGATGCATTGCATGAACGTTATTCAAAGGCTATGAATGCCAACGACCTGGCCGAACTTCGTCAGATTATTCTGGATGAAGAAATCGTATGTCCGATTTCTGGTACAAAGAACTGGACAGAAGTTCGTCAGTTCAACCTGATGTTTACCACTGAAATGGGATCTACTGCAGACGGTGCCATGAAGGTATACTTGCGTCCGGAAACTGCTCAGGGTATTTTCGTAAACTACCTGAACGTACAGAAAACAGGACGTATGAAGATTCCTTTCGGTATTGCACAGATTGGTAAGGCTTTCCGTAATGAAATTGTAGCTCGTCAGTTCATCTTCCGTATGCGTGAGTTTGAACAGATGGAAATGCAGTTCTTCGTAAAACCGGGAACAGAACTCGACTGGTTCAAGAAATGGAAAGAAATCCGTTTGAAATGGCATAAGGCACTGGGATTCGGTGATGATCACTATCGTTATCATGACCATGAAAAATTGGCTCACTATGCCAATGCAGCTACGGATATTGAATTCCTGATGCCGTTCGGATTCAAGGAAGTAGAAGGTATCCACTCACGTACTAACTTCGACTTGAGCCAGCACGAAAAATTCTCAGGAAAGAGCATCAAGTACTTTGATCCGGAAATCAATGAAAGCTACACTCCGTATGTCATCGAAACTTCTATCGGTGTAGACCGTATGTTCCTGAGCGTGATGAGTGCGGCTTATCATGAAGAAAAACTGGAAAATGGTGAAACTCGTGTGGTATTGAAATTGCCTGCAGCTTTGGCACCGGTGAAACTGGCTGTCATGCCGTTGGTAAAGAAAGACGGTCTGCCTGAAAAGGCTCGTGAAATCGTGAACGACCTGAAATTCCACTTCAACTGCCAGTACGATGAAAAAGATTCTATCGGAAAGCGTTACCGTCGTCAGGATGCTATCGGTACTCCGTACTGTATCACCATCGACCACCAGACATTGGAAGACAACTGCGTAACCTTGCGTAACCGTGACACCATGGAACAGGAACGTGTGGCTATTGCAGATTTGAATAATATCATTGCAGACAAGGTAAGCATCACCAGCTTGCTGAAAACATTGCAGTAATAAATTAAACTACATGAACAAGAACCTATTTTGGCTGATTGCCCTGCTATTTACTCTTTCTTTCGGCTTTATGTCGTGTGCAGAAGACACCGCTGTGGAAGATCCGTATGCGAATTGGCAAGTTCGTAATGAACATTATATAGATTCCATTGCAGATGTGGCTCGAGCAAATGTGGATGGAAAATGGGAAATATACCGGAATTATAAAATTGCAAATGCTGATATGACTCCGGGATTGGGCGGTACAGTTGTGACCAACCCATACGAAACTCCTGCCAGTGTGAATGACTCTGTATACATGAAAATACTGGAACCGGGAAAAGAAGGAGGACAGACTCCGCTATTTACAGATAGTGTGAGCGTGTATTACCGTGGAAAGTTGATTAACGGAACTGTATTTGATCAAAATTATACGGGAGATTTGGATACGGAGGTACACGTGCCCACTCATTTTGCGTTGCAGGCTAATCAGACAGATGGATTGATTGTAGGTTGGATTACTGCATTGCAAAGAATGAAAGAAGGACAGCGGGTGAAATTGTATATTCCTGCAGCCCTTGGATATGGTACGCAAAGTCAGTCGTCTATTCCAGCCAATTCGGTATTGATATTTGATTTGAAGCTGGAAAAAGTGATTCATCCTGATGGCTTAGGAAGCTATAGCTTGAAAGTTGACTGATTATAAATAATAAGTACAGATTGGAAAGACGGTGAGGAAGTGGTTTTAGAGATACTTCTTCACCGTCTTTTTTTATGATATAAGTTGTTATGCAAAGTGTCTACTGTTCCAGTTTATAAAAAGAAAAAAACGTCTAGTTATATCAGGAAAAGTCATCTTACCAGTACTTCCTTGGAAGTACTGGAGTACTGCTTAGGGAGTACTGAAGTATTTTCGGGGAAGTACTGCAGTACTGGCTTGGAAGTACTGAGACTTTGACTTTTCCTGATGCGACTCTTTTGTTTGTTAGGAGATTTCTTCGTATTTTTGTGCCCGACAGAAAAAGAATGAAGCAGATTTTAGGTACATATTGTTTGCTGTTGGTCAGCCTGTGGGTGCTGGTGGTGGGTGTGTTTCCACACCATCATCACAATGAGGCGTTTTGTGTCAGTCCGGATATGGAGACTTGCGCCTCGTCATCGCATGACGGGTGCGAAGGACGACACCATTGTGCAGGAGACGCCGACAAGCATGCGTGTGACATCAGTTGTGTCACCCACCTGTCTTTTTCTGTTCCTCATCATTTGCCGGACTTTACACCGGACTATACATTCTATACGTTGATTTATCTGTCATCCCTTTGTCTGGAAGCTCCATCTGTTTCCTTTGAGCGAGGGGATATGATTTCCTATTACATAGAAAAACTGCACGCACGGCATTTTTCTGCTGTTCGCAATTTCCGTGCTCCTCCTTTTACTGTTGTCGCTTGATTTTTAGGGAAGTTACTGCACTTTGCAACCTGCTTGTAACGTGTAGGATTTATTTTTGCAAACAAAAAACAACAGTATTCAATGAAAAACTATATTTTGACAGGAACATTGTGTATGTTCCTTTTTGGGGGATGCGGAGAACACGCACACGACCATGAGCATGAAGGTCATGACCATGAAGCGGAAATACATGCAGAGGAAAAAACAGCTCATTCAGATGAAATCGTACTGACGCCGGAGAAAGCAAAAGCGGCTGGAGTGGAAGCTGAAGTGATTCACCCGGGAGCCTTTCAGGAAGTGATACAGGCTGGCGGACAGATTCTGTCGGCACAAGGCCAGGAGGCAACGGTAGTAGCGGCTTCCTCGGGAGTGGTATCTTTCTCCCGTAAAATAGCGGAAGGAATTGAAGTGGGCAAGGGCAGTGAACTGCTGAGTGTATCTGCTGAGCACATTCAGGAAGGTGACCCCGTGAGAAAGGCAAAGGTGGCCTATGAAAAAGCCAAGGAAGAATACGAACGTGCAGAGAAATTAGTAGGCAGCCAGATTGTATCGCAGAAAGAATTCGCCGCTTTGCGTGAGGCATACCAGAATGCCCGTCTGACATACGAGGCTTTACTGCCCAGCAAGTCGGGTAAAGGAGTAGCCGTGAAGGCACCTATCGGCGGGTTCGTGAAGAACTGCCTGGTGAAGGAAGGTGATTACGTAACGGTGGGACAGCCGTTGATGACGGTGACTCAGATGCGCCGCTTGGTGCTGAAGGCCGATGTGTCGGAACGTTATTATGCACAACTTCCCCGCATTGTGTCGGCTAACTTCAAGACACCTTATAATAATAAAGTCTATTGCCTGGAGAACTTGGGTGGAAAAGTACTTTCGTTTGGAAAATCGTCAGGAGATACGTCTTATTATGTACCGGTGACATTCGAATTTGACAACCGTGGCGATATGGTTCCAGGTGCATTTGTGGAAGTCTTCCTGCTGTCGGGCGAACGTCAGGGAGTTATCAGCCTGCCGGAATCGGCGCTGACCGAAGAGCAGGGGCTTTATTTTGTGTACCTGAAACTCGACGAAGAGTGTTATAAGAAACAAGAAGTACAATTAGGAACTTCCAACGGAGAGTGGGTAGAAATTCTTTCCGGACTGAAAGACGGAGATACCGTAGTGACCCGTGGTGCCATTCATGTGAAACTGGCTGCCGCTTCCAATGCCATTCCGGCTCATTCACACAACCATTAAAAGTGACACGCTATGCTGAATAAAATTATACAATTTTCGCTACAGAACCGCTTGCTGGTTCTGGTGGCTTCGGTGTTGTTGCTGATAGGGGGAACCTATACTGCTTTCCATACCGAAGTGGACGTGTTCCCTGACTTGAATGCGCCTACCGTAGTGGTGATGACCGAAGCCAACGGGATGGCTGCTGAAGAGGTAGAGCAGTTGGTTACTTTCCCGATAGAGACTGCCGTAAACGGAGCGACTCATGTACGCAGGGTACGTTCTTCCTCTACCACGGGATTTTCTGTCGTATGGGTGGAATTCGAGTGGGATACCGACATCTACCTGGCACGTCAGATTGTGTCGGAAAAATTAGCGGCAGCAGGCGAGGACTTGCCCGATAATGTGGGTAAACCGACATTGGGCCCTCAGTCCTCTATCTTAGGAGAGCTATTGATTGTGGGACTGACTTCCGACTCTACTTCCATGCAGGATTTGCGTACCATGGCCGACTGGACCATTCGTCCGCGTCTGCTGTCTACCGGAGGCGTGGCTCAGGTAGCTGTGTTGGGAGGCGACATCAAGGAATATCAGATTCTGGTTCATCCGGACCGTATGCGCCACTACGGCGTGACGTTGGGCGAAGTGATGGAAGTGTCACTAGGCATGAACCAGAATACCAACGGAGGTGTCATTTATGAATACGGAAATGAGTACATCGTGCGTGGAGTCATCTCTACCGACGATGTGCGTAAGTTGGGACGTGCCGTCATCAAGACCACTCCGGACGGAGCACCCATTACCTTGGAGGATGTGGCCGATGTACGTATCGGGTCACAGCAACCCAAGTTGGGACTGGCTTCTGAAAAAGGAAAGCCGGCGGTACTCATTACGGTGACCAAGCAACCGAATACCGGAACCATTGAGTTGACTGAAAAACTGGAAGCCGCTTTGGCCGATTTGCAGAAGAACTTGCCGAAGGATGTACATATCTCTACCGACATTTTCCGTCAGTCACGTTTTATTGAAAGTTCTATCAGCAACGTGCAGGATTCACTTTACGAAGGTGCCATTTTCGTAGTGATTGTGCTGTTCCTGTTCCTGGCCAACACACGTACTACGATTATTTCACTGATAACCCTTCCCTTATCGCTGGTAGTAGCCATCCTGACCTTGCATTACCTGGGACTCAGTATTAATACCATGAGTCTGGGTGGTATGGCCATTGCCATCGGTTCGCTGGTGGACGATGCCATTGTGGACGTGGAAAATGTATGGAAACATCTGCGTGAAAACCGTCAGTTGCCGTTAGCGGAACGGAAACCGGTACGGGAAGTTGTCTTTCAGGCTTCACGTGAGGTACGTATGCCTATTCTGAACTCTACGTTGATTATCATTGTCAGCTTTATTCCTCTTTTCTTTCTGAGCGGAATGGAAGGACGTATGCTGGTGCCGCTGGGTATTTCCTTTATCGTTTCTTTGTTTGCTTCTACGATAGTAGCTTTGACCCTGACTCCGGTACTTTGCAGCTACCTGTTGGGTAAAAATACGTCCAAGGGAGAGGGATTGCCCAAGGAAGCCTTCCTTGCGGTATGGCTGAAGAAATATTATGAGCGTGCCTTGCTCTGGGCGCTTGAACATAAGAAGACGGTGTTAGGAGGAACGATAGCTTTCTTTATCGTGGCATTGGGAATTTTCTTTACGTTGGGACACAGCTTCCTTCCTTCTTTCAATGAAGGTTCCTTTACCATCAATGTCAGTTCATTGCCGGGCATTTCACTGGAAGAATCCGACAAGATAGGCCGTCAGGCAGAAGAACTGCTGCTTTCGATTCCTGAAATTCAGACCGTAGCCCGTAAGACTGGACGTGCGGAACTGGATGAACATGCGCTTGGTGTGAATGTATCCGAAATAGAAGCACCTTTTGAATTGAAAGACCGCTCGCATGCCGAATTATTGGACGAAGTACGTCACAAACTGTCGGTCATTACGGGTGCCAACATTGAAATCGGGCAGCCTATCAGCCATCGTATTGATGCCATGTTGAGCGGTACACAGGCCAGCATTGCCATCAAACTGTTCGGCGACGACCTGAACCGGATGTTTGCCATCGGTAACCAGATAAAGGAGGCGGTGAGCGATGTCGAAGGAATTGCCGACCTGAATGTGGAGCAGCAGATTGAGCGTCCGGAACTGAAGATTGTGCCGAAGCGTGAAATGCTGGCCAAGTACGGTATCTCGTTGCCGCAGTTCAGTGAGTTTGTCACGGTCAACATGGCCGGTGAGGTCGTTTCGCAGGTATATGAACAAGGAAAGACCTTTAACCTGGTGGTACGTGCTGCAGAATCCGACCGTGGTACGATGGAACGTGTCAAGGAACTGATGATTGATGATGCACAAGGCCGGAAGATTCCTCTTTCCTACGTGGCAGATGTGACTTCTTCCATGGGGCCCAATACCATCAACCGTGAGAACGTAAAACGAAAAATCGTAATCTCGGCCAATACCAGCGGGCGCGACCTGCGCAGTGTGGTGAACGACATCCAGCACCGGGTGGAAGAAAAAATCAGCTTGCCGGAAGGGTATCATATAGAGTACGGCGGACAGTTTGAAAGTGAACAGGCTGCCAGCCGTACCTTGTTGCTGACTTCTCTGATGAGTATTGCAGTGATTTTCCTGTTGCTGTACATGCAGTTCCACGATGCGGCAGAGAGTGGCGTTATCCTGTTGAACCTGCCTTTGGCCCTGATTGGAGGAGTCTTTGCCCTCTTCCTGACCACGGGTGAAGTCAGCATTCCCGCCATTATCGGTTTCATCTCGTTGTTCGGAATTGCTACCCGTAACGGAATGCTGCTTGTCACACACTACAATTTGTTGCGTGAAGAACAGCAGTTGGGAGTGCGTGAAAGTGTGGTGCGCGGTTCGCTCGACCGTCTGAATCCGATTCTGATGACGGCTCTTTCCTCTGCTTTTGCCTTGATTCCGCTGGCCTTGCGCGGCGATTTGCCGGGAAATGAAATTCAGAGTCCGATGGCGAAGGTCATTCTGGGAGGTCTGCTGACTTCCACTTTCCTGAATGCGTTTGTCATTCCCATTGTGTACGAGTTAATGAACCGGAAGAAAAACCTTAAAAGAACAGAAGAATGAAAAAAATAGGATGGATGTGGCTTGCAGGACTGGCATTTGCCAGCAGCGTGCAGGCGCAGAAAATAGAAGAAGTATTGCAGTCAGTAGAGCAGAATAACAAGGAACTGCAGGCGGTTTTTCATTCTACGGAAGCTGCCAAGATGGAAGTGCAGACGCAGAATAACCTGGAAGACCCCAGTGTGGAGTACAGCCCGTTCTTTGCCAAAGGAGTAGACGGAATGGCCAGTTCGGAACTGGTGGTGACACAGGGATTTGATTTTCCGACCTTGTATGCGGCACGCAATCGTTCCGGGAAACTGCAGAAAGATGTGCTCGACCGTCAGCAGCAGGCGCTTCGCCGCGATATTCTGCTGCAGGCCAAGAATCTGTGTCTCGACTTGATTCGCCTGAATCAGGAACAGGCTTTGCTCATGGAACGACAGAAAAATGCTGATGCCCTGTTGCAGTTGTTTGAAAAGCGTTTGAAAGAAGGAGATGCCAATGCCTTGGAGGTGAATAAAATCAAGATGGAACGCATGAAGGTGCAGACAGAAGTGGCGCAGAACCATGCAGCACATCGTACGGCACTTCAGCAACTGCTGGCGATGAACGGCAACCTCCCGTTGGAGTTTGCAGAAGACCGTTATCCGGCAGTGGAAGCTATTCGTGACTATCATACATTGTACAACGAGGTAATGATGCAGGATGCAGACCTTCAGGCGGCAGATGCGGCTTCCCGTGCGGCTGCGGAACAGGTAAGCGTGAACAAGCAGAACTGGCTGCCCAAGCTGGAGGTAGGTTACCGTCGCAATACGTCGGTAGGTGAGAAAAGCAACGGTTTTCTGGTAGGAGGAAGTTTCCCGATATTCTCTAACCGGAAGAAACTGAAGATTGCCAAGGCACAGGCCTTGAGTGCCAATCTGCAATTGGACAATACCCGCTTGCAGGTGGAAGCAAGAATACAGGGACAGTTCAATGAGATGCAGCAGCTTCAGGAAGCAATGCAGGCCTACGATGTGCCTTTGATGCATCATACCCTCCGCTTGCTTTATGATGCCGTGACTGCCGGACAACTTTCGATTATTGACTTTTATGTAGAGGCCGATAACGTGTACGGCAACCTGCAAAGTTATATTACCCTTGAAAACCAGTATCAGAAACTGATGGCGGATATTTATAAAAACCGTCTTTGATAGGTCCTAAAAAATCCGTCCCCGGTAATTTATCGCTAATTACCGGGGACGATTTTTTAGTCAAGTCAGTTTGTCATTCAAATCTTTTCTAATGGAATATTCAGGGCTTTTGCCACTCCCTTTCCATAATTTTCATCCGCTTTCATGCAGTTCCGTATATGGCGAAGCTTGATTTCTTCCGGAATATCTCCCATGGCTCTTGCCGTATTTTCGAAGAGCACCTGCTGCTGGGCGGGAGTCATCAGTCGGAACAGGTCGCCCGGCTGAGAGTAGTAATCTGAATCATCTTCCCGGTAGTCCCATTGGTAAGCGGCTCCATCGAGTTCCAACGGTGGCTCCTTGTATTCCGTCTGGTGCTGCCATTCTCCGTAGCTGTTGGGTTCATATCCTAACGTAGACCCGTGGTTTCCGTCTACGCGCATCTGTCCGTCCCGATGATACATATTCAGGAAAGGACAACGGCTGCGGTTGACCGGAATCTGGTGATGGTTCACTCCCAGTCGGTAGCGTTGTGTATCTCCGTAAGAGAACAGACGTCCTTGCAGCATACGGTCGGGTGAGAAACTGATACCCGGCACCACGTTGGCCGGATTGAACGCCGCCTGCTCTACATCCGCAAAGTAGTTTTCCGGATTGCGGTTCAGTTCCATCACGCCCACCTCAATCAACGGATATTCTTTCTGCGACCAGACTTTGGTCAGGTCGAACGGATTGAACGGACAGTTCTTGGCCTGCTCTTCCGTCATTACCTGAATGTACATAGTCCATTTGGGGAAGTCGCCTTTCTCAATGCTTTCATACAAATCGCGCTGGTGGCTTTCACGGTCTTTGGCAATGATGGCTTCTGCTTCTGCATCGGTCAGGTTTTTGATGCCCTGCTGCGTATGCAGGTGGAATTTCACCCAAGTGCGTTTTCCTTCTGCGTTGATAAGTGAGAATGTATGGCTTCCGTATCCGTGCATGTGGCGGTAAGAGGCTGGAATACCTCGGTCGCTCATGGTGATGGTTACCTGATGCAGCGCTTCAGGTAGTAATGTCCAGAAATCCCAGTTGTTGCGTGCGCTTCGCATGTTGGTGCGCGGGTCACGTTTTACCGCATGATTCAGGTCGGGGAATTTCAATGGGTCACGAAGGAAGAAGACGGGGGTGTTGTTACCTACCAAATCCCAGTTACCTTCTTCTGTATAGAATTTGATGGCGAATCCGCGAATGTCACGTTCGGCATCTGCCGCTCCTCGTTCACCGGCTACGGTAGAGAAACGGACAAACAGTTCTGTTTCTTTTCCAATCTGTGAGAAAATAGCCGCTTTGGTGTAGGCTGTAATGTCATGAGTGACCGTAAATTTTCCGAAGGCACCGGAGCCTTTAGCATGCATACGCCGTTCCGGAATCACTTCGCGGTCAAAGTGTGCCAGTTTCTCAAGAAACCATACGTCTTGTAAAAGCATCGGGCCTCTCCGTCCTGCGGTGGCCACATTGTGGTTGTCGGCTACAGGTGCTCCTGAAGCGCTGGTCAGTTTTTTATTTTCCATACAATATTACATTTATAATTAATAAAAAAGGGATGTACTGATAAATTGGTCTAATATCTTTTTGTCTGTTTCTGTCAGCAATCCGTTTTTGGATTTCAGGAAAGGTATGTGGGTGTTCCGTGAAATCTTCAATGTTTTCTTCATTTTCCGGTACATATTTCCTGTCCTGAATTTATACGTGGTAAAAAGGAGTGTACGATGCGGAGATATGCGTCCTGCCATTTTCCGGCTGCATGCACTCCATTTCTTGTGAGGGTGCTGTCCGACGACGAACCAGCCGCACGTCCAGCATCCGGAGATAAGGAAATCTGTCTCGTTCAGCTTTTGAGTGTCAAAATCAGAAATGGCACTCAGGCTGACGTTCAACCCTTTTGACCAGAGATACATGGCTATCTCTCGTGCGAAAAAGGCGGTCTTTCCTTTGTGGCTGTAATATAAGACAGTGGCTTTCATCTTATTGGCAACAACATGGTTCTTGGGCAATCTTTGTTCACTGTATTTGAGGTTTGTGCCGAGACAGTTATTGCCAGCCAGGCACACATTAAACTGATGATTTTTTTCATATAGCGTTTCTTTTTTAACAAAGATAAGCGGGATGAGAATATTTATTTATATTTGCAAAACTCATTTTTTCGATAATATCCATAGATAAAAACGATAAGGACATGGAACTGCGTCAATTGAAATACTTTAAGGAGGCCTGCGAACTACAGAACTTTTCAGAGGCTGCGCGTGTGCTGCACATCTCTCAAAGTACCCTTTCACAGCAAATCTGCCTTATGCTGTCAGGGCAATACGTGATGCGGAAAATGGAAAACAGATTATTCGCGACCTGAAAGGTATTGAAACGGGAGTGCTTCATGTAGGAGTGACTTACAGCATGAGTCCGTTATTGATTGCAGCGTTGGGATTGTTTTCCAAGACTTATCCCAAAATAAAGGTCAATATCAGTTTTGCTACTTCCGAAGAGTTGTTGGACAGATTAGAGGCAAATCAGTTGGATTTTGTGTTGTCCTTTAAACCGGAAGGCGTGTCAGAGCATCTGGAAACCATGCCTTTGTTCTCTTCCATGCTCCGCTTTATTGTGCACTGTTCCCATCCGTTGGCCGAATTGTCGTCCATCACCTTGAAGCGGCTTTCTGAAACTCCCTTGATTCTGCCGGGAAAAGGATTTGCCACCCGAAAAAGAGTAGACGACCTGTGCCGGAAGCATCAGTTGGAGCTGACGGTAGGCGTGGAGATGAATGACGTGCATACCATCATTCATACCTTGCGCGAAGGCTATTGGGGAACGATATTGACGCAGGCGGCTGTACGGGGAGAAGAGAACCTGGTACAAATTCCGATACTATGTGCCGACAAACTGACTTCACAGGGATTTTTGTTCTGGGCACAGGGAGATTACCGTAAGAAATCGGCATTGGCTTTTGCTGATTTTCTCCGAAAAGTGGCAGGAGGAGAAGAGAGAAGCTAAATAATGATAAGATGTAAAAAAGACAGGTTCCTGTTTCTCTTAATCCGTTCTGAATTATTAACTTTGTCGGTCGATAAAAACTAAAACAGAAACACAGCGCTATGCCATTAAATTTACCCGATAAACTGCCCGCAATTGATTTGCTGAAGGAGGAGAATATTTTCGTTATCGATAATTCTCGTGCCAGCTCACAGGATATTCGTCCGCTGAAAATTGTGGTGCTGAACCTGATGCCCATCAAGATTACTACAGAAACCGATTTGATTCGTTTGCTTTCGAACTCTCCTCTTCAGATAGAGGTGAGCCTGATGAAGCTGAAAAGTCATACGTCAAAAAATACGCCGGTGGAACACATGAAAGCTTTCTACCGTGATTTTGAACTGATGAAGAATGAGAAGTTCGACGGAATGATTATTACGGGTGCGCCGGTAGAACATCTCGATTTTGAGGATGTAAATTATTGGGATGAAATCACGGAGATTTTCGAATGGACCCGTACGCATGTGACTTCTACTTTTTATATCTGCTGGGCAGCACAGGCGGGTTTGTATTATCATTATGGCATTCCGAAATATCCGCTGGAAAAGAAAATGTTCGGAATTTTTGAACATCATATCTGCGACGGATTCCAGCATTTACCTATTTTCCGTGGGTTTGACGATGTGTTTTATGTACCTCACAGCCGTCATACGGAAATCCGTCGGGAAGACATCGAGAAGTGTGAAGGCTTGCAGGTGATTTCGGAATCGGCCGACTCAGGCGTACACATTGTGATGGCTCGCGGCGGACGTGAGTTTTTCGTGACCGGACATTCCGAATATTCTCCTTATACTTTAGACACGGAATATCGCCGTGACCTGGATAAGGGACTTCCTATTGAAATGCCTCGAAACTATTATCGTGGGGACAATCCGGAGAAAGGACCGCTGGTACGCTGGCGAAGTGTGGCCAACCTCTTGTTCTCCAATTGGTTGAACTATTATGTATATCAGGAAACTCCTTACGACATCAATCAGATAAAATAATGCTCAGACAACGTCCTATCGAACTGCTTGCTCCGGCAAAGAACTTGGAGTGTGGAATGGAAGCCATTAATCATGGTGCCGATGCGGTGTATATTGGTGCGCCTCGTTTTGGCGCGCGTGCGGCTGCCGGAAATTCTCTGGAAGACATTGAAGCCTTGGTGCGTTACGCACATTTGTATCGGGTGCGTATTTACGTGACTGTCAACACAATCTTGAAAGATGAGGAACTGGCAGAAACGGAGAAAATGATTTGGGATTTGTACCGGATTGGGGTGGATGCCTTGATTGTGCAGGATATGGGGATTACCCGTCTGAATCTTCCTCCGATTCCTTTGCATGCCAGTACGCAGATGGACAACCGCACTCCGCAAAAAGTAAAATTCCTGGCTGAGGCAGGTTTCCGTCAGGTGGTGTTGGCCCGTGAGCTGACGCTGGATGAAATTGCAAAGATTCATGCAGCCTGTCCGGAAACACCGCTGGAAGTGTTTGTACACGGAGCCTTGTGCGTAAGCTATAGCGGACAATGTTATGTCAGCCAGGCTTGCTTTGGCCGTAGTGCCAACCGGGGAGAGTGTGCACAGTTCTGTCGCCTGAGTTTTGATATGGTAGATGCCGACGGGAAAACGATTGCCCGTGGCAAACATCTGCTGTCCTTGAAGGATATGAATCAGAGCGAGAACCTGGAAGCCTTGCTGGATGCCGGTGCTTCTTCACTGAAAATAGAAGGACGTTTGAAGGATGTGGCCTATGTAAAGAATGTGACGGCTTACTATCGTCAGAAACTGGATGCGATATTTAAACGCCGCAAAGAATATATACGTGCTTCTTCCGGCACGGTCCGGCTGGCTTTTCGTCCGCAATTGGACAAGAGTTTCAGCAGGGGCTTTACCGATTATTTCCTGCACGGACGTACACCGGATATTTTCTCCTTTCATACGCCGAAGTCGTTAGGTGAGGAAATGGGAGTGGTGAAGGAAGTACGCGGCAACTATTTTACCGTGGCAGGTGTCAAACCTTTCAGTAACGGTGACGGACTTTGTTATCTGGATGAGGCGGGAAAACTGCATGGATTCCGGGTAAATCGCGTAGAAAATAATAAACTTTATCCGCAGGAAATGCCACGCCTTCGACCGAAGACCAAGCTTTACCGTAACTTTGACCAGGAGTTTGAACGAGTGATGCAGAAGAAATCGGCAGAGCGAAAGATGGCCGTGGCCATGGCATTGGAAGAAAACAATTTCGGATTTACACTGACTTTGACCGATGAGGACGATAATAGCATCAGCGTGACGTTGCCGTACGAAAAAGCACCGGCCCGTACACCCCAGGCTGAAAACCTGAGAAATCAGTTGGGCAAGTTGGGAAATACGCCTTTTGAACTGGAACGCCTGGATATTTCTTTATCGGGCGACTGGTTTATTCCTTCGTCGGTGCTTGCGGATTTACGTCGTACGGCAGTGGAGAAACTGCTGGAGGCTCGTCGTATCAACTATCCGCAGGAAAGAGTCCGTTTCCCGAAAACAGTTCATGCCTTTCCGGCAGGCGAACTGACCTATTTAGGTAATGTGATGAACGGCAAGGCGCAGGCTTTCTACCATGACCATGGAGTGAAGCGCGTGGAGCCGGCTTTTGAAAAGGAAGCACAGGCTGATGCGGTGTTGATGTTCTGCAAGCATTGCCTGCGTTATAGCATGGGATGGTGTCCGGTGCATCATAAGGTGAAGTCGCCTTATCGTGAGCCGTATTATCTGGTAAGTACGGACGGACGACGTTTCCGCCTTGATTTTGACTGTAAGGTTTGTCAGATGAAAGTCTCATTGGATAATCGGGCATCTTCATGAAGCACTTACGATATTTTCTGGGCATACTCTTTCTGTTGCTGTGTATGACGGCCTGTCATTACCGCACCACCTTGTCTTCGGCTGTAAAGAATGGGCCGGAAGACTCGGTAGCCGTGTCGGTACAGAAAGAACGCCCGTATGCACTGAACAGCAATTTTCGTGTGACAGCTGATACGCTCTGGCTTCGTCTGCTTCCGTTGCTCGACTCAATTCCGGTAAGGGAAGGAGATGAACTGGTGGTAGCAGAAATATCGCTGCGCACGGAAATGCAGGATGATTCAGTGTGGGTGAAGGTGGCACGCGACCAGGAAACCATAGGCTGGATTCCGGAACATCAGCTTTTGACGCACATTGTCCCTGTAGACCCGATATCACGTTGCATCCACTTGTTCAGTAATTCACACACCTTACCGTTCTTTCTGGTATTGGCAGTGTTCTTCCTTTGCTTTGTGTACCGTGCCGTACGGCGCAAGCAGATAAAGCTCATCTGGCTGAACGACATAGACAGTGTGTTCCCCATTACGTTGTCGTGGTTGCTTGTGGCGGCTGCCACACTTTATAACAGCATGCAGCATTTTGTGCCGGAAACCTGGGAGCGGTATTATTATGATCCGTCCCTGAATCCGTTCGATTTGCCTTTTGTGTTAGGACTGTTTGTACTCAGTGTGTTCTTTATTTTGCTGTTAGGAGTCGCTTTGCTGGATGACTTGTTTCATCAGACCTCTTTTGAAGTAGCCTTCTTCTATCTGCTGGGACTGGCTTCCTATTGCATATTTCTTTATATCTTCTTTACTTATTTATGGGTGTACTTGGCTTATGTGGGCTTTATCGGATATACCTTGTGGTGTGTTCGCCAGCTTCGGAAATCGCACGGTTATCCATACGCCTGTGGTTCTTGTGGCGCAAAAATGAGATCGAAAGGCATTTGCCCGCACTGTGGTGCATTGAATGAGTAAGAATCGGCAGAATTTTGTAATTTTGCATTTTCCAAAATCAAAAATCTTAAAACGTACCAAATATGATTAGTATAGATGGACTGACCGTAGAATTCGGAGGGACTACCTTGTTCAGTGACCTGAACTTTCAGATTAACGAGAAAGACCGTATCGCCCTGATGGGTAAAAATGGAGCCGGTAAATCGACGCTTCTTAAAATTTTGGCAGGCGTTCGGCAGCCCACCCGTGGAAAGGTGACAGCACCGAAGGATTGTGTGATTGCCTATCTGCCCCAGCACCTGATGACGGAGGATGGCCGTACGGTGTTTGAAGAAGCCTCTCAGGCTTTTGCCCATTTGAAAGAAATGGAAGAAGAGATAGAGCGGATGAACAACGAACTGGCCACTCGTACGGATTATGAGAGTGACTCCTATATGGCTTTAATCGAGAAAGTGGCAGCCATGAGCGAGAAGTTCTATGCCATCGACATGACGCATTTTGAAGAAGATGTGGAGAAGGCTTTGCTGGGATTGGGATTCTTGCGGGAAGACTTTAACCGTCCGACCAGTGATTTCAGCGGAGGATGGCGTATGCGTATTGAGCTGGCCAAGCTGTTGCTGCAGAATCCGGACGTCCTTTTGCTGGATGAGCCTACCAACCACCTGGACATCGAATCTATTCAGTGGCTGGAAGATTTTCTGATTAACAGTGCCAAGGCCGTGGTCGTCATCAGTCACGACCGTAAGTTTGTCGATAATATTACCACACGTACCATTGAAGTCACGATGGGACACATCTATGATTATAAGGTGAACTATTCTCAGTATCTTGTATTGCGGAAGGAACGCCGTGAACAACAGATGAAGCAGTACGAGGAACAGCAGAAAATGATTCAGGAAACCAAGGACTTTATCGAACGCTTCAAGGGAACATACAGCAAGACGCTTCAGGTGCAGAGCCGTGTAAAAATGTTGGAGAAACTGGAGTTGATAGAGGTGGACGAAGAAGATACCTCGGCCTTGCGTTTGAAGTTCCCTCCCTCTCCGCGTAGTGGAAACTATCCGGTTATCATGGAAGGAGTCGGTAAAACATACGGCGATCATGTAGTCTTCAAAAATGCCAATCTGACTATTGAGAGAGGAGATAAGGTGGCATTCGTCGGAAAGAACGGAGAAGGAAAGTCTACTTTGGTGAAATGCATCATGAATGAAATAGACCATGAAGGTACGCTGACGTTGGGACATAACGTACAAATCGGATACTTTGCACAGAACCAGGCATCCTTGCTGGATGAAAATCTGACGGTGTTCCAGACCATTGACGATGTAGCCAAAGGTGAAATCCGTAATAAAATCAGAGACCTGCTGGGAGCATTCATGTTCGGTAGTCCGGAGGCTTCCATGAAAAAGGTAAAAGTGTTGTCGGGGGGAGAACGTACCCGTCTGGCGATGATAAAGCTTTTGCTGGAGCCGGTCAACCTGTTGATTTTGGACGAGCCGACCAATCACTTGGACATGAAAACAAAAGATATTCTGAAGCAGGCACTGGTAGATTTCGACGGTACACTGATTGTCGTATCTCACGATCGTGACTTCCTGGATGGGCTTGTGACGAAAGTATATGAATTCGGAAACCAGCGTGTGAAAGAACATTTGTGTGGCATTTATGAGTTTCTGGAGACGAAAAAAATGGAAAACTTGCAGGAATTGGAGCGTAAAAATGCCTGAAATCCCCCTTTTTTAGAGAAAAAACAGAGATTTGAGAAAAAAAGTTCTCAAATGTTTTGCAGGTTTAAAATAAGTTACTACCTTTGCACTCGCAATCGGGAAATGACCGATGCGACAAAGGATTGATTCGCTAGCTCAGCAGGTAGAGCACAACACTTTTAATGTTGGGGTCCTGGGTTCGAGCCCCAGGCGGATCACTCAGAGAAAAGCGATTATCTTGAAAAAGATAATCGCTTTTCTCGTGTTTGTATGATGCTATAAATGTACTTTGGGTCAACGTAAAAACCTGAGGACTTCATTGTTTAGGCATAAATTTTAGTCAGTCTGAACAAAAAGAAAGCCGCCGGTGTTGTGCGGCGGCTTTTGTACATAATGTAAAGTTTAGTTAAGCCCTTTGTATGATTTACGTGCGGCTTCTTCCCTTATTGAGGGGGGGATTCTGTAAAGGAGTTATGATGTATAAACAAGCGGAAGGGTGAAATTGTTCATCCATTGTATTAAAAAATATGTTTATAAAAAAGCTTGGTAATGACTTCCCGTTTTTTTTCTGTACTTTTGCACCCGAAAATCATAACAACTAAATAACATACATACAGAATGGGTGGTTTTTTCGGAACAGTCTCTAAGGCTGAATGCGTGACCGATTTATTTTACGGTACGGATTATAATTCACATTTAGGAACGAAACGCGCCGGAATGGCGACATACGCCGAAGGCGAGGGTTTCATACGTTCGATTCACAATCTGGAGAGTTCTTATTTTCGCACGAAGTTCGAGAGTGAACTTCCTAAATTCAAGGGAAAGGCAGGAATCGGTGTCATCAGTGATACGGATCCGCAACCAATGATGATTAATTCTCATCTGGGGCGTTTTGCCATTGTAACGGTAGCGAAGATTAACAACATGGACGAACTGGTGCAGGAGTTGTTAGACAACAATATGCACTTCTCGGAGATGAGCATGGGAAAAACCAACCCTACGGAGCTGGTAGCATTGCTTATTGTGCAAGGAAAGGATTTTGTGGATGGTATTGAAAATGTATTCAACAAAATCAAGGGTTCCTGCTCTATGCTGATTCTGACTGAGGACGGTATCATCGTGGCTCGTGACAAGTGGGGACGTACGCCAATTATCATTGGAAAGAAGGATGGCGCATACGCTGCCACCAGCGAATCAAGCAGTTTGCCGAACCTGGATTTTGAAATCGACAAATATGTAGGACCGGGTGAAATTCTGCGTATGCGTGCCGACGGTCTTGAACAGCTTCGCAAACCGAATGAGAAGATGCAGATCTGCTCTTTCTTGTGGGTGTATTATGGTTTCCCTGTTTCTTGTTATGAAGGCAAGAACGTGGAAGAGGTTCGTTTTATGAGCGGATACAAGATGGGACAGACGGATGAATCTGAAGTGGACTGTGCCTGCGGTATTCCTGATTCGGGGGTAGGTATGGCTTTAGGTTATGCAGAAGGCAAGGGAATTCCTTATCATCGTGCTATAGCCAAGTACACTCCGACCTGGCCCAGAAGTTTTACTCCGAGCAACCAGAGCATGCGTTCGCTGGTAGCCAAGATGAAGTTGATTCCTAACCGTGCCATGCTGCAAGGCAAGCGTCTGTTGTTCTGCGATGATTCTATCGTACGTGGTACTCAGCTTCGTGACAATGTGAACATTCTTTACGATTACGGAGCAAAAGAGGTACACATGCGTATTGCTTGTCCGCCGCTGATTTACGGATGTCCTTTCATTGGCTTTACATCTTCTAAGGGAGATATGGAGTTGATAACCCGTCGTATCATCAAGGAAATTGAGGGTGATGAAAATGCTAAACTCGACAAATACGCTACTACAGATTCTCCGGAATACAAGGAACTGGTAGAACGTATTCGTGCCCGTTTCGGATTGACTTCATTGAAGTTCAATACGCTGGAAACCTTGATTGAAGCTATTGGCTTGCCGAAGTGCAAAGTTTGTACACATTGCTTCGATGGTTCCAGCTGTTTCTGATGAATTTTGCTGAATATAAATACAGAAAGGGAGGTTCACACGAACCTCCCTTTTTTATACATAAAAACTCTTTGAAATTCTCCTTGGTGAAGAGGGATGAATGTCGGTGTGTTTTTTAGAACGCTTCGGTCATGTTGAAATAAAACAGATTCTGTTTGTTGGTGAAATCGCGTCCTAAATCCAGTCGGACATTCATGCGGGGCTGTACTTCTATGCGAAGTCCTAGGCCGGCATTAGGAAGCACTCCTTCTATTTTTCCAGGCGTAGGTCCCATAAATCCGCATCCTCCCCAGGCGACGAAGCCCAGACGGTTAATCACTTTTTTAATCCAGTTGCTTTGGTCAGTATTGAACATCTGGCGATATTCGGCCAGTGCTACGTGCGAAGATTTGTCGCGGTATTGTCCCATGTAATATCCTCGTAAGTCGAAAGGAGTACCACTCAGTACGTACTTATTCAGCGGAAGATTGTGTCCGAAAGAGTGCTTGCTCTGTACCGTCCATGCCACTACCTTTCGTTTCCCGACGCTCTTGTACTGTCTGTAGTCCAGTTCTAGATGAGAGAAGTTAGAGTAACTGCCTAAAAATTTTTGGTATATCAGTCCTCTCAAGTCGAAGTAGAGACCTTTGTAAGGGTTGGCCGGAACGTCGCGTGTGTCGTAAGTAAGCAGGAAACCTACCCCGGAACTGAAATCCTTGTAGCCGTCGGCGGTACCTCCTGCACGTTTGTAGTCAGGCTGTTCCACCAGATATTTGGCCGGATCCATAATGTGGTCGTAGGTAATGTCAATCTGTGGCCCTGCAAAAAAGTTGCTTTCTCCCAGACGGAAAAGGAACCACGGGTTAATCTGTATGCCGCTGTAGCGATACTGGCTGGTCGTGTCACTGCGTACATAATTCTTATTGGTATTATATCCTACGCCATAGAAGTTTTCCTGGGTATTCTTGAATGTAAACTGTCCGAAAATACGGAAGCGGTCGTTCTTGAAGAAAAGCTGTGGTTTTACCACCAGATTTAGTCCCCCGTTGAACATGAAAGCTACGGAAGCAGGGATAACTGAACGGCGCATGGTGGTATCTTTCGGGTTCATGCGGAATGTCATCAGGGCACTTCCGCCTATCAGCAAGCCAAAATCAGGGGTATAACTCGGTCCTCCCAATATGTTATAATGAAAATTGCGGGCTGCTTTTTTCTGTTTCTTGAGCTCTTTTTCTGTCAATTGATGGTGTGGCAGACTGTCTTGAAGAGATTCTTGTGCATATCCTGCTACGATGAACAGGCAATAGATGCAAATGAGTAAGTATTTTTTCATACGACAAAATTACAAAAAAGAGTCGAATCTGATTGGGCTTATTTTAAGAGTTTTTGGATTCCCTTGTCTTTTTAACTTAAAAGGCAGACTGGTGTCTGAATTTTCGCCGTAAGTAGGTAAATCATCCTTGCGTTCTGATAAAAAATGGTAAGTCTTTTGGTCATTCTCTGGGTATTTTTTACTTTTACAAAAGTAAGATATTTGTAAACAATAAAGTGATATGACAGTAATTGAACGCTTTTTAAAGTATGTGACTTTTGATACGCAGTCGGACGAATCGACCGGTGTCACTCCGAGTACGCCGAAGCAGATGGTATTTGCGCAATACCTGAAAACGGAGCTGGAGGAACTGGGATTGAAAGATATTTCCTTGGACGAAAACGGGTATTTGTTTGCCACACTTCCTTCGAATGTGGACCATGAGGTTCCGGTGGTAGGCTTTATTGCCCACATGGATACCAGTCCCGATATGAGCGGAGAGAATGTGAAACCGCGTATCGTAGAGAAATACGATGGAAAGGATATTCCTCTGTGTGCGGAGGAGAATATCATTCTGTCTCCTGCTAATTTCCCGGAACTGCTGGATCATGTAGGTGAGGATTTGATTGTGACCGACGGTCATACCTTGTTGGGGGCGGACGATAAAGCCGGAATTGCAGAAATTGTAGGTGCGGTGGCTTATCTGATTGCACATCCGGAAATCAAGCATGGTGATATTCGTATCGGTTTTAATCCGGATGAGGAAATCGGTCTGGGAGCTCACAAGTTTGATGTGGAGAAATTTGGTGCGAAGTGGGCTTATACCATGGACGGAGGAGAAGTTGGCGAACTGGAATTTGAAAATTTCAATGCTGCAGCTGCAAAGATTCGGGTAAAGGGACGCAATGTACACCCAGGATATGCAAAAAACAAGATGATTAACTCTTTGTTGGTGGCCAATGAATATGCTTCTCTGTTGCCTGCCGATGAAACGCCAGGTACCACAGAAGGATACGAAGGCTTCTACCATCTGATTGGTATGGAAGGTGAAGTAGAAAATACGGTGCTTTCATATATTGTCCGCGACCATGACCGTGAGAAGTTTGAAGCACGTAAGCAGGCTTTGCTGGACTATGCTGCACGGTTGAACGAGAAGTACGGAGAGGGTACGGTTACCGTAGAACTGAAAGACCAGTACTATAACATGCGCCAGCAGGTAAAACCGTTGATGCATATCATTGATATTGCTTTTGCAGCAATGCAGGAAGCTGGGGTAACTCCGAAAGTGAAAGCAATTCGTGGAGGTACGGACGGTGCGCAGCTCTCATTCAAAGGGCTTCCGTGTCCGAATATCTTTGCCGGCGGACTAAATTTCCACGGACGTTATGAGTTTGTTCCTGTACAGTCTATCGAGAAAGCCATGAACGTGGTAGTGAAGATTGCGGAACTTACTGCTAAAAGATACTGCTAATTATATAACGGTTGCGGGTCTGCCTTGCTGAGGTCGGACTCGCAACTTATTATCAACCTTAATATATACCTTATGAAAACAACTCCATTTACCGAGAAACACATTGCACTCGGAGCCAAGATGCATGAGTTTGCGGGTTACAACATGCCGATTGAATATTCAGGAATTATTGATGAACATCTCACAGTTTGCCATTCGGTAGGTGTTTTCGATGTATCTCACATGGGTGAATTTTGGGTAAAAGGCCCTCATGCACTCGAATTTATTCAGGAAGTGACTTCCAATAACGCTGCTGTGCTTACACCGGGCAAGGTGCAGTACACTTGTTTTCCTAATGAGACCGGAGGGATTGTGGACGACCTGTTGGTGTATGCATACGAACCGGATAAATACATGTTGGTTGTCAATGCTGCTAACATTGAAAAGGACTGGAACTGGTGCATGGCTCATAATCGGGTAGGAGCAGAACTAGAGAATTCTTCCGACCGTATGGCACAGTTGGCCATTCAGGGGCCTAAGGCTTGCGAAACGCTTCAAAAACTGACTTCCGTAGATTTGTCATCCATTCCTTATTATACATTCAAAGTTGGTGAATTTGCTGGAGTACCGAATGTGATTATTTCCAATACCGGATACACCGGAGCCGGGGGCTTTGAATTATATTTTTATCCGGAAGTAGCCATGAAAATCTGGGATGCGATTTTCGAAGCAGGTCAGGAGTTTGGCATCAAGCCGATAGGCTTGGGTGCTCGCGATACACTGCGTCTGGAAATGGGCTTCTGTCTGTACGGGAATGACATTACTGATGAAACCTCTCCGTTGGAAGCCGGATTGGGCTGGATTACCAAGTTTGTGGAGGGTAAGAACTTTACCAATCGTGCAGCATTGGAGAAACAAAAAGCAGAAGGTGTCAGCCGGAAATTAGTAGGTTTTGAGATGATTGACCGTGGAATTCCCCGTCATGGCTATGCGTTGCTGAATGAAGCCGGAGAGCCTATCGGTCAGGTCACTTCAGGAACCATGTCTCCTATGCGTAAGATAGGTATCGGTATGGGATACGTGAAGACCGAATACAGTAAGCCGGGTACGGAGATTTATCTGGACAATCGTGGAAGAAAACTGAAAGCGCAGGTAGTAAAACCTCCTTTTCGAAAATAAGAAAGACAAGAATACGAAAAAAAGCCTGTCAAAAGACAGGCTTTTTTCATGAGCGGAAGACGGGACTCAAACCCGCGACCCTCAGCTTGGA
>ULQY01057869.1_pt1 | contig 35153 bp, 30 predicted proteins | sample 1954671 | NCBI WGS metagenome assembly ULQY01 (sample SAMEA4835660, study PRJEB28245) | human gut metagenome | biome: gut microbiome; material: fecal sample | place: Denmark | collected 2008 | reverse complement strand
GCAGGTCCAAAGTAGCAGAATACATTTCCTTCCGGATAGAAACCTTTCTTCCAGTCATCACTCCACAGTTCGTATGTTCCTGTCTCGCCTGCATCTACAAGTTCTTTGGAATCATCAACCCATTTCATAATGTTGTCATCAATATTGATCTTGCCATCAACAACCCATTTGGAAGTAACGTTGTTGGAATATACACGGTAAGTATCGTTTGCGGAAGATGTGATGGTGTAGCCTGCATCTTTCATCTTCTTTGCTGTATCATTGAATGTATCCCAGTCTTTTACATAGTTCTGAACTTCTGAAGGATCATCAGATCCTAATACTGCTTTTGCTGCATCTCTGTTATAGAATAATACGCCAGGACAGCCCTGCCATGAAACACCTTTTAATACACCGTTGGAATCGGTAACAACATCTTTGGTGTACTGATACTGTTTGGAAAGATCTGAATCAGTAATTCCAAGATCTGATACTGCCATTGTGTAGTCGGTATCTACATATTTTAATGCATAATCAGCTTCTACTAAAAAGATATCAATCTTGTCATCTGCTGCTGCATCGGCCTGTTTTAATAAGGTTGCGTCCAGGTTGTTCTGATATGCATTGTCATCGTTTGGTGTAATGTTCCATTTTACAGTTACATCACCGATCGTACCTGTGGTTGCATCCACCTCTGTATATCCAGGATAATGATCTGTAACACGGCTCTTGAACTCTTCGTTCCAGCAGTAGATGTTAAGTACTTTTCCTTCATCGGAAGCACTCGCATCTGAAGCTGCAGCTTCGGTCGCCTGAGCTGCCTCATCTGTGGCTGCGGCGTCACTGCTGCCCGTATCTGCCGAGCTGCTGTTTCCACTGTTTGTGCTGGTGTTTGCTGCGTTATTACCGCCGCATCCTGCCATCATGGTTACAAGCATTGCTGTACATAATAATGTGCTAACGATTTTCTTCTTCATAGAAAACCCTCCTCCTTAATATGTGGTCTTTTGACCATTGTTTTTGTTGTTTTGCTGCTTGTAAAGCAGATAGTTCAGAATCTTTTGCTGCTCTTTTGTATAAACTTCTGTAAAAGCGTCATCTGCATGTAGCTGCAACTACATTTAAATGCGTCCAACGGATTTACCTGCAACTAAGATCCCTTCTATAACGACTCTCTCTACGAGAGTTGTTCTCGGTTTCTCAATGGAGCCAATCAGCCGCTTGGCTGCCTCGCTCCCGATCAGCTCTGTGTCCTGTCTGATTGTCGTAAGCTGTGGATGTAATAACTGTGACATCCTTGTTCCGTCATATCCTGCAATCGAAATATCCCTCGGAATCCGAAGTCCCATCTCTATGATAACATTTCTTCCTCCTATTAAAGAGGTGTCATCCGGATAAATGATACAGGTTGGCGGATCTTCTAAATTGAGCAGCTCTTTTGTCTGTTTTGCTGCCTCCCTGGTCTCTAAGTAATCTGCTGTCCGGATGTATTCATCCGGAATGTTCAGACCAAGTTCATCCACCGTCCGGTAGAAACTTGCCAGCCGGTCTTTCGTAACGTAAGAAGCCTGCTGCCCATGAATATATGCAATTTTCCGATGTCCCTGCCCGTATATATATTTTACAAGATCTTCCATACCCTGAATATTGTTGGAACTGACTGCCGTACAGTTATGATGTACATAATCAATCGTAACGACCGGCAGGTCACTATTCATCAGTTCTAAGACATCCGGGTCATTGAAATCGGCACAGACGATCGCAACTCCCTCAAAATTCCGGTATCTGCAATGTTCATAATAGGACATCTTGCGATTTTCAAAACAGGTATTGATAAATGTAATGTCATATCCCTGTTTCTCCGACTGAACTTTTAATCCATTCAGCACTCCGGAAAAATACTCATGTGTCAAACCGCTTCCCGCCTCTTCTTCAAAGAGAACTCCTATATTATAGGAACGGTTTGTCTTTAGCGCTCTCGCCGCCGCATTTGGAAAATACCCAAGTGCTTCTGCTGTCTTTCTGACACGGCTCTTTGTCTCTTCGCTGATATCTCTCTGGTCATTTAAAGCCTTGCTTACGGTGGCAGTAGATACTCCACATTTCTCTGCAATCGTTTTTAATGATACCATGGAAACCTCCAGCTTCTCTTCGAAAACGAAATCCTGTTTCTGAAATATTTCTTAATCGTTTTCGTACTTTTACTATATGTCATCCATAAGCAAATTGCAACTGATTTTTGGCAATTCGTCGCTTTTTACACTTTTTTGTAGTAGTTTTTGTGCATTTTTACATTAAATATTAGACCAATTATCTGTAATCTCAGTACTTTGTATCTACTTCTTATACGTTTTCGTAAAATATTTTAATTATTCATCAGAAAATAGCCATTGTCGCTTTCATCCATAAAAGTATGTTTTTTTGTCTAATCTGCTATATTTACCTGTTTTTCAATATTTTATATTGATTTTTATTCTTTCTGAATATATACTTTTTATTAAAGAATGAAAACTTAATCGTTTTCGAAATCGTTACTTATCAATATTTATGTATATGGAGGATTTTATTATGAAATTCGGTTATTTCGATGACACCAACAAAGAATATGTCATCACATCTCCAAAAACACCACTGCCATGGATCAACTACCTTGGTTCCGAGAACTTCTTTTCTCTGATCTCAAACACCTGCGGCGGTTACAGTTTCTACAAAGATGCAAAGTTACTCCGCCTGACCAGATACCGCTATAATAATGTACCGCTCGATTCCAATGGACATTACTACTATATTAAAGATGGTGACACGATCTGGAATCCGGGCTGGATGCCTTCCAAAACAGAACTGGACGCTTACAGCTGTCGTCATGGTATGGGTTATTCCGTATTTAAAGGAACCAAAAATAAACTGACCGCAGAGCTTACCTCTTTTGTTCCGGTCGGTGAGACATGTGAAGTCGGCAAACTCTCCCTTACCAATGAGAGCAATGAAACCCGTAATTTTTCTGTTTTCTCATATGTAGAGTTCTGTCTGTGGAATGCAATGGACGATATGACCAACTTCCAGCGTAACTTCTCCACCGGTGAGGTTGAGATCCACGGTTCTGCTCTTTATCATAAGACCGAATACAGAGAGCGCAGAAATCATTACGCTGTTTACGCTGTCAACGCTCCGATCGCCGGTTTTGATACAGACCGTGACTCGTTCTTAGGCGCTTACGGTGAAAACTCTGCTCCGGAAGTTGTTGTAAACGGAACTTCAAAGAATTCTGTTGCAAGCGGCTGGGCACCGATCGGTTCCCACCACCTTGAAGTATCTCTTGCTCCGGGCGAGACAAAGACCTACGTTTTCGTACTTGGTTATGTTGAGAATCCGGTAGAGGAAAAATGGGTTGGACGTGCTGAGGATGGAGTCATCAACCGCAAACGTGCCGATGAACTTCTCTCCCGTTTTGATACCGCAGAAAAAGCAGACGCAGCACTCGTCAAATTAAAAGATTACTGGAACGAACTGCTGTCCCATTTTACCATTTCTTCCAGTGAGGAGAAATTAGACCGTATGGTAAACATCTGGCACCAGTATCAGTGTATGGTTACCTTTAACATGAGCCGTTCCGCATCTTACTTTGAGTCCGGTATCGGCCGTGGCATGGGATTCCGTGATTCCTGTCAGGATCTGCTCGGTTTCGTACATCTGATCCCTGACCGTGCGAGAGAGCGTATCTTAGATATCGCAGCTACCCAGTTCGAGGACGGAAGTGCTTATCATCAGTATCAGCCGCTCACCAAAAAAGGCAACTCTGACATCGGAAGCGGCTTTAACGATGATCCGTTATGGCTGATCGCCGGAACTGCAGCTTATATCAAAGAGACCGGCGATTACTCAATTCTCGACGAGATGACACCATATGACAGCGATGCTTCCAAAGCAACCACTTTCATGGAGCATTTGCGCCGTTCCTTCCATTATACAATGGAACATCTGGGACCGCACAATTTACCGCTGATCGGACGTGCCGACTGGAACGACTGTCTCAACTTAAACTGCTTCTCGACTGAGCCGGGTGAATCTTTCCAGACTTTTGGTCCTTCCGAAGGCCCGAATGCTGAATCCGTATTTATCGCAGGTATGTTTGTCCGCTACGGAAAAGATTATGCAGCAATCTGCCGCCATCAGGGCATGACGGAGGAAGCAGAACTTGCAGAGAAAGCAATCGCAGAGATGGAAAAAACCGTTATGGATGCCGGCTGGGATGGCGAATGGTATCTGCGTGCTTACGATCATTACAAAAATAAGATCGGTTCAAAAGAATGCGAAGATGGCAAGATCTTTATTGAGCCACAGGGCTTCTGTGTTATGGCTGAGATTGGTTTAGAGGAAGGCTGCTGCTTAAAGGCAATGGAATCCGTCGAAAAATATCTCGACACGAAATACGGTATCGTACTGTTACAGCCGCCTTACCACAGATATCATGTGGAACTTGGTGAGATTTCTTCTTATCCACCAGGATACAAAGAAAACGCAGGTATCTTCTGTCACAACAACCCATGGATCTCTATCGCGGAGACTGTAATTGGCAGAGGCAACCGTGCCTGGCAGGTATATACAAGAACCTGTCCTGCATACATTGAGGATATCAGCGAGATCCACCGCACAGAGCCTTATGTATACTCCCAGATGATTGCCGGAAAAGACGCCCCGAACTTCGGTGAGGCAAAGAACAGCTGGCTGACAGGAACCGCCGCATGGACCTTCCTTGATGTTTCCCAGTTTATCCTTGGTATCCGCCCGGATTATGATGGTCTGACTGTTGATCCTTGTATTCCATCCAAATTAGATGGTTTTACCGCCAAACGTGATTTCCGCGGTGTCAGCTACCATATCACCGTAAAGAATCCAAATCATGTGGAAAAAGGTGTGCTTTCCATGATCGTGGATGGACAGCCGGTAGAGGGAACTACGATTCCATTCTCGGCTGAGAAGAAAGATGTAAATGTAGAAGTAACGATGGGCTAACCTCCCTGCCTGTCTTTACCTGACAAAAGAAGCCTTCTTTTTATGAAGGCTTCTTTTGTATCCCAAACTAAAATGTTTCATTTTTTCTGTATTTGCGTGGTGATATACCTTTTATCTTTCGAAACGAATCCCCAAAATAGTTACTGTCATTAAATCCACATTCAAAAGCAATATCTGTGATAGATTTATTCGTTTCCAGCAGCAGCCTGCATGCATTCTGTATCCGGAGATTAATAATATATTCTTTAAACCCGAACCCCGTCGCTGTCTTAAATCTCTTAGACAAAAATGACTTATTCATGTCAAATTTATCCGCCACATCTTCCAGTAAAATATTTTCCGTATAATGTTCAAAAATATATGTTGCAACTTCCTGGATTTTTCGGTTATCAACATCAATCTCTTTTATAACATTGTCCTCATACTCCTTGCATCTTATGATAAACAGCAAAAGTTCAACAAGTCCTGCTTTTATAAATGCCGTTGATAATATGTCCGGCGTATCATTTTCAAACATTAACTTATCCAGCAGGGAATCCACATAGTTTCTGCGTTTTTCCGGTATATTGATTACCCCCGGAACCATACAGTTCTTAAGATATTCCGCTCCGATCTGTTCTTTGATCCAATCCGTAATCTCCTGCCGGAAACTGATAACAATCCTTTCATGAATTCCTTTCCCGGTATATACTGTCTTATGCAGACAGCCACCCGGAACGATTACAAGATCACCTTTTCCAAACTTATAGATATTGTGATCAATAAAGCTGGTGCACTCTCCACTGGAAAGATAAAAAATTTCATGAAATGGATGTACATGTGGCTCGCAGTTACTTTCAGATATCGTATTACTTCTTCTGATCTTCTTAATATCAAAATCTTTTGACATATCCTGAAACATATAATTCTCCATTTTTCTGTACTTTTATGTGTTTTTATCATTTTTTTCAAGGAATATACTGTTTTTTTGTCATATTATGAACCATATGAATACAACCTGTCAACATATTTTATAAATCCACAAGGAGCTCCTATGCCAAAACAAATATCTGAAAATAAACGAAATATGATTCTAAATGGAAACCTGTCCCAGGCAATCCTTATGCTCGCCGTTCCGGTCATGATCAATAGTTTTATCCAGTCGATGTATAATCTTACGGACACATTCTGGCTTGGACGGATCGGAACAGAAAACCAGTCTGCCATAACGCTCGTATCACCATTTCAAAATATCCTTAACAGTTTTGGCAGCGGCATAACAACCGCAGGTGCAATTCTTATATCGCAATACCTTGGTGCCAGAAAAGATGAACAGGCAAACAAAATGGCAAATCATATCTGTATTACATCCCTTGGTTTCTCCCTCATCTGTGCATTACTGTGCTGGCTGATATCCCCGGCATTAGTCACCTGGCTCGGTGCCAGGGGAGTGGTCTATGAGTACGGTCTTACTTATTTAAGAATTGTGGTCCTTGATATGCCATTTCTGTTCATGATCAATTTATTCACAGCCGTGAAACAGGCGCAGGGGGACACTGTAAAACCCATGCTTCTCAATCTGCTTGGTATCATGATCAATCTGATATTAGATCCTCTTTTCCTCATTGTGTTCCACTTTGGAATCGGAGGCGCAGCATTTGCCACGCTTATAGCAAAAATCCCCTGCGCTCTCATTGGACTGATCCTTCTTACAAAATCAGATCAGCTCATACGGATTTCTTTTAAAAATTTTGTCTTTGACCAAAAAATGATACGCGCCATTATCAAAATTGGTCTGCCAACTGCGATTGGCGGCAGCACCATGCAGCTAGGTACGCTGATCATGACCAGAAATGTAAATGTTTATGGTTATATTGCAACCAGCGCCTATGGTATTGGCAACAAAATCAACAGTCTTATCACAATGCCAGCCAGTGGTGTCGGTTCCGCCGTTTCTACTATAGTTGGACAAAATATGGGAGCCGGAAACACAGAGCGGGCGAAGAAAACCTTCCATTATTCATTAAAAATGTGTACCTTATTTTTACTTATTCTGGGATTCATTTTTTCAAGACGCCCTGTTTCCCAGACTATGGTATCATTCTTTTCAACAGATGCCAAAGTCATCCCTCTGGCTGCAGACTATTTATCCATTATTGCATTCTGGTGCTTTACAAACGCTTTTTATAATGTATCACAGGGATTGTTCCAGGGATGTGGGCATACACTGATCACAATGCTCGTAGATGCTTCCCGGATATGGCTATTCCGCCTGTTGTCTCTTTGGATATGCGCAAATGTATTTCATATGGGAGTGGCATCCGTCTGGTATTCCGTTGTAATCAGTAATGGAACCTCTGCCATAATCCTGTATCTGCTATACTGGACCGGAATATGGAAAAAAGGATATGCAGACCCTCTCTAGAGCCTTTCATATCCTTTTCTCTTTCACTTTAATCTTCTATTTCCAGTTATCAAAATTTGTTGCAAATTAATTTGCTGTCACAAGTCCGTTCTCACAATCCAATTCTACATATGCACTGGATTTTAAGACATCAAGCGCATGTTTTGCACCGATCAGGACAGGAATATCAAGGCTTAATCCTGCAATCGCCGCATGGCAGTTTTCGCCGGACGCTTCCACGATCAGTCCGGATGCCTCACGCATCTGTGTCATCATGGCATTGCTGGTATCTTTTGCAACAATGATATCTCCGACTTTAAAGTTTTTTAAATCCTCATCGCTGTGACATACACAGAGATTTGCAGAAATCTTCTGTGTTCCGATTCCTTGTCCCTCCACTAAGATATGTCCTGCCACCTGCACCTTGATCAGGTTGGTCGTACCGGATACACCAAGAGGAACTCCTGCGGTTAAGACAACAACATCTCCTTTGGAAATGATTCCTGCTGCTTCTGCTGCATCGACTGCATAGTCAAACAGCTCTTCTGCCTGTGTCTTTTCCTCGATCATAAGCGGGATCACACCCCAGGATAATGCAAGCTGACGGTAAATCTTTTCTGTCAGACATCCTCCGATAATCGGACAGTTTGGACGATATTTGGAAACCATGCGGGCGGTACGTCCTGATTTTGTTACCGTGATGATTGCTGCCGCATTCAAATCTCCCGCCATTGTACATGTCGCATGGGAGATTGCATTGGTCACATCCGGGTTGCTCATGGTTTTGCGCATTTTAAAACGCTGTAAGTAATTGATATCCTGTTCCGTACGGACTGCAATACGCACCATGGTCTTTAAAGCCTCGATCGGATACATACCTGCAGCTGTCTCTCCGGAGAGCATGATCGCACTGGTTCCGTCGTAGATTGCATTTGCAACGTCAGTTGCCTCTGCTCTGGTCGGACGCGGATGTTTCATCATGGAATCAAGCATCTGAGTCGCTGTGATAACCTTCTTGCCTGCATCGTATACTTTTTTAATGATCATCTTCTGGATCACCGGTACATCCTCTAACGGGATCTCAACACCCATATCACCACGCGCTACCATGATTCCATCGGAAACACGGATAATATCGTCAATATTCTGTACACCCTGCATATTTTCAATTTTTGCAATGATATTGATATCCTCGCCGCCTTTTTCTGCAAGGATCTTGCGGATTGCAAGCACATCATCTGCGGTACGGACAAAAGATGCAGCAATAAAATCATAATCATGCTCTACCGCAAATACGATATCACCATAATCTTTTTCGCTGATATATGGCATGGACAATTCTACATTTGGAACGTTCACGCCTTTTCTGTTGGAGATCACACCGCCATTTAACACCTGGCAGATGATATCTTTTGGCTTATTGCCATCTTTATCTGCCTTTGCACCAGATGTCACCTTGATTTCTTTTACTTCCATTCCGATCAGACCATCATCGATCAGAATGCGATCTCCCGGTTTTACATCCTCCGGCAGGTTTTTATAAGTAATGGAAACACGTTTTGCATCTCCCATAATCTCATCGGTTGTCAGGGTAAAAGTCTGTCCATCCTTAAGTTCGACTTTTCCGTCCGTAAAATCTCTCAGGCGGATCTCCGGTCCTTTTGTGTCAAGCAGTGCTGCGACTGGACGCTTTAATTCCTTACGAAGTTTCTGTAACATCTGAAGGCGTCCTAACTGCTCCTCATGGTCACCATGGGAAAAATTAAAACGGGCAACGTTCATTCCCTCTTCGATCAGGCGTTTTAATACACCTTCCTTATCTGTTGAAGGTCCTAAAGTACAAACAATTTTTGTTTTTCTAAACATCTTTTTTCCTCGTAAAAAAATTTATTTTCGGCAATCGATTCAGTCTTATTATTACCATAAAAATGGCAGTTTATTTCGTGATCATCGTACCCGGTCCACCGCTCACATAGGTGCCGTCTTTGTTCAGCTTTGTAATAAGTACGGAACGGATTGCGGAATCTCCAATAAAATCAATGGCCGCCTGAATCTTTGGCAGCATGTCATCCTCTCCGAACTGACCTTCTTCCATATACTGTTTTGCTTCTGCAACAGTCATGGTCGAAAGAGGTTTCTCATTCTCTGTGCCGTAATTCAGACATACATTGTCCACACTTGTTAAAATGACTAACATGTCAGCATCTAAAAGTTCTGCTAATTTTCCTGCTGCAAGGTCTTTTTCAATGACTGCACTCGCACCTTTTAAATTATTGTCCTGTGCAAGTACCGGAATACCGCCACCTCCGCAGGCAACAACAACCTGATCTGCATCCGATAATGCACGGATCGCATCGATTTCAACGATATCCATTGGCTTCGGTGCTGCAACGATACGGCGGAATCCTCCTTCTACTGCTGTGACATGATTTCCTTTTTTCTCCTCTGCCTCAGCTTCTTCTTCTGTCATCACACGTCCGATCACCTTACCTGGTTTGTAAAAAGCCTCATCATATGGATCGACAACAACCTGTGTCAGAACTGTGGAAACTGTCTTATAAATTCCCTTATTCAGCAGCTCGGCACGGATAGCATTCTGTAAATCGTAACCGATATATCCCTGACTCATTGCAGAACATACAGACATTGGCGTAGCGGTATACTCCGGATATAATCTGCAGAACTCATTCATTGCTGTATGGATCATACCAACCTGTGGCCCGTTACTGTGTGTAATGACTACCTGATAATCATCGCGGATAAAGTCAGCAACCGCTTTTGCAGTGCGTTTTGTTGCCTCTTTCTGCTCCGGTAACGTGGTACCAAGTGCTTCATGACCAAGTGCTATTACGATTTTTTTCTTTTTCATGGCTATCCTCCGATACTGACTCTTCGTCATAGTGATTATTTTAGCATGAACCTCATACAGGCGCAATCTGATAAGAGTTTGCTTCCTGTTAAGATTTTCTGCTTTTTGTAAATTTTTATAGTTTCAGCATACCATATTCTGACATATTTTTAAACAGGCTATTTTTCTTCCTGCGGCAGCACGAAAGAATCGATCAGCTTCCAGATCTCGTCACGCCCCTGCTTCGTCTCTGCAGAAAACGGAATGATCGTGGTTCCCGGCTGTACATTTAAGCCCTCGCGGATCGCTTTGACATTTTTCTGGATCTGGCTTCGTTTGATCTTATCGAGTTTGGTCGCAATAATGATCGGTGCAAATCCCTGATACACCATCCACTCATACATCATTCTGTCGTTTGCAGACGGATCGTGGCGGATATCGATCAAAAGAAAGACTGCCTTTAACTGCTTTGAAGTGTGAAGGTAATTCTCGATCATTTTTCCCCACTTTGCCTTCACTTCCTCGGATGCCTTTGCATAGCCGTATCCCGGAAGATCGACAAGGTACATGGCATCGTTGATATTGTAAAAGTTGATGGTCTGCGTTTTTCCAGGCTGTGCGGAAGTACGCGCCAGTGCTTTGCGGTTCATCAGTGCATTGATCAGAGATGATTTTCCAACGTTTGATTTTCCTGCAAAAGCCACCTCCGCATATGCGGTATCCGGCACCTTGCTGGTCACACCGCAGACAATTTCCAGGTTTACATTTTTTATTACCATGTTTTTCTCCTTTTTACAAATGCCACTTCCAGCACTTCCTGCATTTTTTCCACAAATACAAGTTCTAAGCCTTTTTTGATCTCCGCAGAAATCTCCTCCACATCCTTCTCGTTTTTCTTCGGAATGCAGATCGTTTTGATTCCGGCATTCTTCGCTGCAAGGATCTTTTCTTTTAAGCCACCAATCGGGAGAACTCTGCCGCGCAGTGTGATCTCTCCTGTCATTGCGACATCCGCACGGACCGGAGTCTGTGTGATCGCAGAAAGCATTGCCGTCGCCATCGTGATACCTGCGGACGGTCCGTCTTTTGGCACTGCCCCCTCCGGGATATGGATATGAATGTCATTTTCCTGAAAAAACTTCTTTGGAATATGATATTCTTCCCCTACCGAACGGATATAACTTAAGCCTGCCTGTGCGGACTCTTTCATCACATCTCCGAGTTGTCCGGTAAGCTGTACTTCGCCTTTGCCCGGCATCACGTTGACCTCGATCTCCAACGTATCACCGCCGACGCTCGTCCATGCCAGACCGCGCACGATTCCGACCTCATCGTTCTCGTTTTTCTGATCAAACGTATATCTCTCTTTTCCAAGATATTTTTCTACATTCTGACCTGTAACTTTTACGCATTTGACTTCGGATTCGTATACTTCCCTTGCAGATTTTCTTGCAATTTCAGACAGCCTGCGCTCTAAATTACGCACACCTGCTTCCCTTGTATAACCGGAAATGATCTTTTGCAGCGCACGGTCACTGATCTTTAACTGTTCCGGCTTTAAACCGTTTTTCTCTTTTACCTTCGGCAGCAAATGCTCTTTTGCAATATGAAACTTCTCATTTTCCGTATAACTGCTCACCTCGATCAGTTCCATACGGTCGAGCAGCGGACGTGGAATATCCTGTACAGAGTTCGCCGTCGCAATAAACAGTACCTCTGACAGATCAATCGGAACCTCGATATAGTGGTCGCGGAACTTACAGTTCTGCTCTGCGTCGAGCACCTCAAGCATGGCAGATGCAGTGTCGCCCTTATAATCGCTGCTCATTTTATCGATCTCATCAAGCAGCATCAGTGGGTTTTTCACGCCGGCACTGCGCAGACCATTGACAATACGTCCCGGCATCGCACCGACATAAGTTTTCCGGTGTCCACGGATCTCTGCCTCGTCACGGACGCCGCCTAAACTGATTCGAACATACTTTTTATCAAGTGCACGCGCCACGGAACGGGCAATGCTCGTCTTTCCGGTACCAGGCGGTCCGACTAAACATACGATCGGGCTCTCGCCCTTTTTCGTCAGATTACGCACAGCAAGGAACTCTAACATACGCTCTTTTACTTTTTCCAATCCGTAATGATCTTCATTTAAAATGCGCTCTGCATTTTTCAGATCCTTGTTATCTTTGGATGCCTTATTCCACGGCAGTTCTAACATGGTCTCGATATAACCGCGGCTGACTGCACTCTCCGAAGAACTTCCACTGATATTTTTAAAGCGTAAGATCTCTTTTTTGATCTTTTCTTTGACTTCTTTGTCTGCCTTTAACTTTTTCAACTGTTCTAAATAGGCATCCGCATCTGACTCCGTATTATCCTCGCCGAGTTCTTCCCGGATCAGCTTCATCTGTTCACGCAGGATATATTCCTTCTGGTTCTTATCCACACGTTTCTTTACTTTTGCCTGGAATTCATTTTTGATCGCAGTGATCTCAATTTCTTTTAAAAGAAGCGCCATCAAAACTTCATAGCGCTCCGTCAGTGAAACTGCCTCTAATATTTCCTGCTTCTGTTCATAATAAAAAGGAAGATTGTTGGCGATCAGATCCATGATCTTCGGCAGATTCTTTTCTTCCCTGACCTGTCTGCGCATTTCACCTCCGACACGCGGGTTGACAGTTACATATTTTTCAAATGTGTCCTGTACACTGCGCACCATAGCCGTTTTTGCCTCGTCCGACAATCCCTCATCAATTTCCTCACACCGCGTGAGTTCCACCTCTAAAAAGTCCGTTTGGGAAACAAAAGCGGACAATTGTGCCCGCTCTGTTCCTTCCACTAAAACTCTGACGATGTTGTTTTGTAATTTTATGACCTGCCTGACCTCTGCAATAATACCGATATGATATAAATCTTCGATGCCAGGCTCTTCCTGCTCCACATCACGCTGTGCAACAAGGAAGATCTTCTGTTCATCCATCATACTCTGTTCTACTGCATGAATCGACTTTTCACGGCTCACATCAAAATGTGCGATCATCCCCGGAAGGATGACCATTCCGCGAAGTGCCACCGCAGGCATTTTCATCGCTTTATTATCCAACCTGTTTTTCCTCTATCTTTTCAAGTTCACGTTCTTCGATCGCAAGCTGTTCATCCACCATCTCTTTTGTGATCTGGCACTGTGTAATGGATTCATCCGATGGAATGTGGTACATCAGATCTAATGTAACAGCCTCCATGATCGCACGAAGTCCACGCGCTCCTGTCTTGCGCTCTAACGCTTTATCTGCAATCGCCTCAAGTGCTTCTTTGTCAAAGTCAAGCGCTACACCGTCTAACTCAAACAGCTTCTGATACTGTTTGGTCAGCGCATTTTTCGGCTCCTGTAAAATGCGGATCAATGCGTCCCTGTCAAGCATATCCAAAGATACCGTTACCGGCACACGTCCGATAAACTCAGGGATCAACCCGAACTTTACAAAATCCTGTGGAAGTGCATGTTTTAACACATCACCGATATTGTAATCTCTCTTGTCACGGATATCTGCATTAAATCCGATCGTCTTCTGATCCATTCTGGTCTCAATGATCTTCTCAAGTCCGTCAAACGCACCGCCGCAGATAAATAAGATGTTGGTCGTGTCGATCTGGATCAACTCCTGCTGCGGATGCTTTCTTCCACCCTGTGGCGGAACAGACGCAACAGTTCCCTCTAAGATTTTTAATAATGCCTGCTGTACACCCTCACCGGATACATCTCTGGTGATGGATACATTTTCAGATTTTTTGGAGATCTTGTCGATCTCGTCGATATAGATAATTCCGCGCTGTGCACGTTCAATGTTATAATCAGCCGCCTGAATGATCTTTAAAAGGATATTTTCAACATCCTCTCCAACATATCCGGCCTCCGTCAGTGTGGTCGCATCTGCGATTGCAAATGGAACGTTTAAGACTCTCGCTAATGTCTGTGCCAACAGTGTTTTTCCGGAACCGGTCGGTCCTAACATCAGAATGTTGCTCTTCTGAAGCTCTACACCGAGGTCATCTCCGGCCATGATTCTTTTATAATGGTTATAGACAGCCACAGACAGCACTTTTTTTGCCTGATCCTGTCCAATGACATAATCATCCAAAAATGCCTTTAACTCTTCCGGCTTTAACAGATTAATCTGCTCTTCCGGCTCTGCCACTTCACCTGCTGCCTCATCATTTTCTAATTCTTCATCGATAATTTCAGCACAGATATCCACGCACTCGTCACAGATATATGCACCGTTTGGTCCTGCAATCAGCTTGCGAACCTGATCCTGCGTCTTCCCGCAAAAGGAACAACGGAATTTATCGTCATTTCTTCCTGCCATAATTGCTGTTTCTCCGTATTCTATCGATTTGTGATGACATCATCAATCAGACCATATGCCTTTGCTTCTTCCGCAGACATATAATAATCACGCTCTGTATCTGCTGCGATCACATCATATGGTTTTCCGGTATTTGCAGCAAGGATCTCATTCAAACGTTTTTTCGTCTTTAAGATATTCTCTGCTGCAATCTGGATCTCTGTCGCCTGACCTTTTGCTCCACCGGACGGCTGATGGATCATGATCTCTGCGTTCGGAAGCGCAAGTCTCTTTCCTTTGGTACCGCCGGAAAGTAAAAATGCTCCCATACTTGCTGCAAGTCCGATACAGATCGTGGATACATCACATTTGATGTACTGCATTGTATCATAAATTGCAAGTCCTGCTGTTACCATTCCACCCGGGGAATTGATATATAACTGGATATCTTTTCCAGGATCTTCTGACTCTAAGAAAAGTAACTGTGCTACGGTAAGACTTGCTGTTGTCTCATTCACTTCTTCTCCGAGGAAAATGATTCTGTCTTTTAATAAACGGGAGTAAATATCATAATTACGCTCTCCCCTGCTGGTCTGCTCAATGACGTAAGGTACTAAACTCATTTTGTTTTCCTCCAATCCATTTTGTTTATAAAAATTTAATTATTGCTTATATGCTTAAACAGACCGGCCCGAATGAGCCAGTCTGTTGTATGTTGTCCGCTTTCGACGAAGCCTCTCTTATTCTTCTGCGTTTTCTTCTGCGTTTTCTTCAGCTTCCGCTTCTTTTTCTTTCTTAGTCTTAGCTTTTGCTCTTTCTTTTACGTTCTCCATAACAAGGTCAACTGCTTTTGTTACAGAAATATCTCTCTTCATGGATTCTTTCTCAGCGTCGCCCATGTATTCTTTGAGCTTGTCTGCTTCCATGCCATAAGCTTTTGCCATTTTCTCGATCTCAGCGTCGATCTCTTCCTCGCTTACTTCGATGTTCTCGTCTTTTGCGATCTGCTCTAATACAAGACTGCTCTTAATACGTGTCTCAGCTTCCGGACGAACCTGCTCTTCTAATTTGTCTAATGTAAGACCGGAGAACTGCATATACTGCTCCATGGAAAGTCCGCTCTGAGCAAGTCTCTGAGCAAATTCATTTACCATGTTCTCGCACTGGGTTTTGATCATTGCTTCCGGAATCTCCATTGTAGATTTGTCAATGATCTTCTGGATTGCCTCATCCTCTTTTGTGCGTTTTGCTTCGTCCTCTTTCTGAACCTCTAAGTGTTTCTTTAAGTCCTCTTTGTACTCTTCTAAAGTATTGAACTCAGATACATCCTGTGCGAACTCATCGTTTAACTCCGGAAGTTCTTTTGCTTTTACTTCGTGGATCTTAACTTTGAATAATGCAGGTTTTCCTGCTAAATCTGCTGCCTGATATTTCTCCGGGAATGTAACGTTTACGTCTACTTCATCTCCGGCATTCTTTCCTACTAACTGATCTTCGAATGTATCGATGAAAGAGTGGGAACCGATCTCAAGCGGATGATTCTCTCCTTTGCCGCCCTCAAATGCAACACCATCAACGAATCCTTCGAAATCGATCACTGCTGTATCTCCCTCAGCGATCGGTCTGTCTGTTACAGTAACAGTTCTGGAGTTCTTCTGTCTCTCTTTTTCAAGCTCTGCTGCAACTTCCTCATCAGATACTGTTGTATCGATCTTTGTTACCTGTACGCCTTTGTATTTGCCAAGTTTTACTTCCGGTCTTACAGCAACTTCTGCTGTGAAGATGAAAGGTTTGCCAGCTTCGATCTGTACCACTTCGATAGTCGGTCTTGAAACGACGTCCACACCGCTCTCTTCTACTGCCTGTGCGTAGTTCTCCTGGATCAGGGTATTTGCAGCATCCTCATAGAATACGCCTGCTCCGTACATTTTCTCGATCATCTTTCTCGGCACTTTACCTTTACGGAAACCTGGAACGCTGATCTTTCCTTTCTCTTTCATATATGCAGCCTGGATTGCATCCTCTACCTTCTCAGCTGCAACTTCGATCGTAAGTTTTGCCATGTTCTTTTCTAAATTTTCCACCTGTACACTCATTATTACTCATTTCCTCCTTCAAACTTTATATGAATACTTGATGTACTTTTTTCCGTTCATTTCATTCTATGTTCCTGTCGAGCACCCCCGTTTTTCAAGGGTTTCGCCTGTCTTTCGGAAAAAAGGGCGTACTACGACTATCACAGTCATTTTAGGATTATAACATATTGTGTGGGAAAATACCAGTTATTTTTTCAAAAAACCGCCGACTTCCGTCTTCTGCGGCAACCTTTCCAAGTTCTGCCGGATCGAGGTCATAATAGTACTTTCCGGTTGTAAGATCCACCGACAGGCAGTCAAGTGGAAATCCCTCCCTGCGGATTCCATCCGGGTGCGGGACCGACGTGATCAGAAATGGTTCGCTCGAGAACGTTTCATCCATCGACTCATAAATATGTTCCTCATCCATGATAAGACAGATGGCATTGCGGTAGTATGCATGCAGACCACCATACTCTGCAGCAAGTCCGCTGTAATATGCAAGCATTTCCGCGTCTGACAGATTTTTTCCATTCACCCTCCTGACATGAACGCCCGGCTGTTTATCTTCCGGGACATTTTCAAAATACAGACCTGTGTCACAGGAAAACACCGGAATCTGAAAAGCCTCGTAATAACACTTTGCCTTCTTCCTTGCATTTTCCAGCGGCGAATCGCCATCCTCGTCTGCCTGTGGTACTGCCACATCAATATCCGATAACCCAACGATCTCTATCTGCAGCTGTTCTAAATTTTTCCGCATCAGACTTAATTTTGCAGGATTTCCAGTGCCGTAAAGCAGACGTTTCCCGATGCCCTGTTTTTTCCGCTCAAACAGTGTCGGTGTGATCGCCGGATAAGTCAGTTTTTCCGGCAGTTCGTCAAAGGTGCGTACCTCTGCCATCTCACTTTCCGGCATGGCTGACAGCTTTTTTACCTTTGCAAGAAAGACACGTCCATTTCCTTCTTCTTTGGTCTGCACCTCTCCCGCCCAATAGTCGCACAACGGCTCTATCTCAAAATCCACTGCCCCGGACTCCTCGTAAAGTTCACGCTTTGCCGCCATAAGCGGTGTCTCTCCCGGTTCAATCTTTCCGCCCTGTGTCTCCCATGTGGTGCGTTTTTTGTGTCTGCTCAACAAAATTTTGCCCTGATATTCAGATAAAACTACTACATATTTATAAGCAGGCAGGGTGCCGACCGGGTAAGTTTTTGTTATCATTTTTCTCTCCTTTGTTACCGGCCTGTCACTCTGCTTTCTGTTCTTTCCCGGCAATGATAAGTTTTTTATCGACCAGCGTATCGCCTTCGTATACCAGCTTCAGCGAAAAATATTCCTCACACTCATCCAAAAGCCGCAGGAATATTTTGTCACCTTCCCACAGTTTCAGGTCTTTGATCTCCTTTTTCGGAACCCAGACAAGTTCTCCCTCGTCGCAGTCGGTTATCTCCCCGGTAAACTGGTCTGCCGTAAATAAGTGCATATATTCGGTACCCCACTCGTTGGAAATAAAGGTAATGACGCCCCGCGGGCGATAGGATGTCAAGGTAAGACCTGTCTCTTCCTTTACCTCACGCAGCATACATTCTTCCGGCATTTCCCCCGCTTCAAACTTGCCGCCGACACCGATCCACTTGTCATGGTTCAGGTCGTTTTCCTTTTTTACCCGGTGCAGCATCAGATAACAGTCATCTTTTTCGATATAACAAAGTGTGGTTAAAAACATCGCATCCTCCTGTAGAAATTTTCTGTTTCGTTTTTGCTGCCGTTCACACGTACTGTGTGAGCAGCAAATATTTTTTTACTCCTGCAGACCTGCAAACTGCGCCATATAAAGTTTATAATAAGCGCCCTTTTTCTCCATCAGCTCTGCCGGACTTCCCTGCTCTAAGATACCTCCCTGGTCGATCACAAAAATGCGGTCTGCGTTCTGGATCGTGGAAAGTCTGTGTGCGATTACAAAACTGGTTCTGCCGGAGAGCAATGCCTCGATTCCCTGCTGCACTAAAAGTTCTGTATGTGTATCAATGCTGGACGTTGCCTCATCTAAGATCAGGATTTTCGGCATGGAGATCATGGTTCTCGCAAACGCAATAAGCTGCCTTTGTCCGATAGAAAGTCCTGCCCCATGTTCTTTTAATTCCGTGTCATAACCTTTTTCCATTTTCATAATGAAATCATGCGCATTGACCGCTTTTGCGGCAGCAATCATCTCCTCATCGGTGGCATCTAATTTTCCATAGAGAATGTTGTCGCGGACGGTTCCATGGAAAATGAAATTATCCTGCGTCATGACACCCATCTGACGTCTCAGACTCTCAATGGAAACCTTCGTCAGATCGTAACCATCCACTAAAATTTTGCCGTCTTCAATGTCATAAAAACGGCTGATCAGATTGACGATCGTTGTTTTTCCTGCTCCGGTCGGACCGACCAGTGCGATCGTCTCACCCGGTTGTACAGAAAAGCTGACATCGGAAAGCACCTTTGTCTCCGCCGGTGTTCCTTTGTCGTAAGTAAAATTCACATGGGAAAACTCGACGCTTCCCTTAATATCCGGCAGCTCTGTCACATCTTTTGCATCCACGATGTCTGCATCGGTGTCTAAGATATCAAAGATACGCTCTGCCGCGGTAAGATTCGTGACCAGGTTGTTATAAAAGTTGCTTAAATTCATGATCGGGTTCCAGAACATATTGATATAGGTTCCAAATGCCACTAACAATCCGACCGATACTTTTTCAAATCCCAGAAAACGGATGCCGACCAGATAAAGCATCATCGCACCAAATCCCCAGCAGAAATCAATGACCGGGCCAAACATGTCAGCATAAGTTACCGCATCCACAAATGATCTCTGATGTTCGTCCGTCAGTCCTTCAAAAATCTCCTGTGTCTCATCTTCTGCCGCAAAACTCTGAACCACATTCATTCCGGCAATATCCTCATGCACATAAGCATTTAAGTTTGATGCCTTTTTCCGGAATATCTGCCAGCGTTTGTGGGATGCCGTCTGTACAAACCAGATCCCCGCGATCATAAGCGGGATCGTGGACAGAGACGCAAGCGCAAGCCGCCAGTCTTTTACCAGCATGATCACGACAACCCCGACTACCGTCACAAATTCCGGCACCATCGTCGTGACCACATTGACCAGCACATCTTTTAAAGAATTGACATCCCCGATGATACGCGCAAGGATTTTTCCGGTCGGTCTGCTGTCAAAAAATGAAAACGACAGCGTCTGGATGTGCTCATAGAGATCCTGGCGGATCTGAAGCAAAATTTTGTTGGAGATCACCGCCATTGCATACATTCTGAGTTTTACCATCACAATAAAGATCAGGTTTAACACGAGTGCAAAAATTCCAAGCCCAATCAGCCCATGCAGATCGGACTGTGCAATATAGTGATCGATTGCTTCCTCGATCAAGAGCGGGTTTACCAGTGAGATCGCCACCGTAATTCCCATACATACTAACACGGCAATAATCGTGCCTTTATACGCAAGCAGATAGGAAAACAGCCGCCGCATGATTTTTTTCTTGTCGGTATTTTCCATAAATTCGTCTTCACGATACGAATTGACTGCCATTACATCGCCTCCCCTCCTAAGAACGTGCCATACTGCGCCATGTAAGTTTCATAATAAAGTCCGCGCTTTGCAAGCAGTTCCTGATGCGTTCCGCGCTCCGCAATCCCTCCGTCTTTCAGATAGATGATCTCATCTGCATGACAGACCGCAGAAATACGGTGCGCAATGATCATTTTCGTTGTATCTTTTAATTCATTTAATGTTTTCTGGATCTCATGTTCCGTCTCCATATCAAGCGCGGACGTGGAATCGTCTAAAATCAGAATCGGCGCCTTTTTTGCAATGGCACGCGCAATACTGATACGCTGCTTTTGTCCGCCGGAAAGCCCGACACCACGTTCACCGATGACCGTTGCATACTGTTCATCCATTTTTTCAATGAAATCCTTTGCCTGTGCACAATCTGCCGCTTTGCGTATTTCATCGATCGGCATTACCTTGCGCTGCCCCATCTTAATATTCTCCTCGATCGTGTCGGAAAACAGAAATACATCCTGCAATACAACAGAAATACTGCTGCGAAGCTGTTTTAAAGAAAGTTTCCGCACATCCGTGCCATCCACTTTTACAGCGCCGTCCGACACATCATAAAAACGCTGTAACAGATTGACGATTGAGGATTTTCCTGAACCGGTCGCACCCATGATTCCGATGGTTTTTCCTGCCGGAACCGTAAAGTTAATATCAGAAAGGATATTTTTTCCTTCAATGGAAAATGAAACATGTTCGAAAGAAATGTCCCCTTTCACCTGTTCTAACACGACAGGCTGTTCCTCATCTTTGATCATCGCCGTCTCCCCGTAAATCTTCTTGATCTTCTTATAAGAAGCAACGGCAGAGGACAAATCATTCGTCAGCCAGCCGAGCATCTCCATCGGCCAGGTGCAGTTTCTGCTGTACTCTACAAATGCAACAAGTGCTCCAAGTGTCATATTTCCATGCATCACGGAAATACCACCCAGGATCGTCATTGCAACCGGCAACGCTTTTCCCACGAACTGGAAATACGGATAGTATTTCACTAATACTTTAGACTGACTGATATTCAAGTCATAATAGCGTTTATTGTGTGACAGGAACTTCTCAATTTCAAATTTCTCCCTGGCAAATGCCTTTACGGTACGCACACCTGCAAGATTCTCCTCTGCAACCGTGGTCAGCACCGCATTTTCCTCACTGATATCCTCGTAAATTTTATCCAGTTTCCGCTCCATGATGATCGCGATCGCACCGCAGGAAATCATCGTCACAAGCGGTATCAGCGCCAGTTTCCAGTTCAGATGAAACATACAGTAGAGCACCATGCTCACATGGATGACGACCTCGATCGTCAGCATGCCGACATATCCCATCGCATTCCAGATCTTGTCAACATCATCCTTGACTCTCGCCATCAGTTCTCCGGTGTTCGTATTGTCAAAATAATTCATCGACAATGTCTGAATGTGCCGGAACAGATCCTTACGGATCTGTGCGCCGATCTTAGAACTTAAGACGTCAAACGAAAACTCTTTGCAGTATCCAAAGATGCAGCGTCCGATCCCAACCGCAACGATTCCCACCAGAAGCCCGGTGAGCAGTTCCATTTTCCCGCCGATGATGACCTCATCCACGATCCGCTGTGTGATCTGTGGATAAACCATATCCAGTCCGGTCGCTATAATCATGGAACATATTGCAAACAAATACCCATACCAGTAATGTCCGATATATGTATGTAACTTTTTCATAAATTCTTGTGATTCCTCCTTACTTTCCCCTCTTACATTCCCCGGTCTCTGACATATTTTTGTACCGTGACGCACCACTCTGACAGCCGCCTGCACGCTTCACAAGCAGTCCCCTTAGCACAAAAAAATCCCGCGGTGTCATATCTCACCACGGGAAGTATGTCAAAAAACATTCTATTTACTTTTGCATGAATTTATGCCAGCGTAACAGAATTAACCGAGGTAATTGTATGATGATTATGCAGTTCGTTGATTGTAACATTTGTTAATCTAATCATTACTTTTACCTCTCTTTCTTCAAAATTTTAGATTACTTTGCAAGTATACGCTTGAGGGGGTGGGTTGTCAAGGGGTAGGAAAAAATTATGCGGAATTTGAAAATCGCAACGATCTAATCTAAGTATTCTATCAGATCAGGATATTTTTCTTTATTTTCCCTTATGTAATTTCGCTTGAATGCAGCAAATCTCGATTCTCTTCGCAATAATGATTTTATTTTTCGCAATGCAAATTTCTGCTGTTTTAGATCCTGCATTTCTTCCAATGAATCATACAGTTTATTCATTTCCCGGTTTAATTCCTGAAACCGGAAATCACTTTTGTACACTCTCATACCTGTATTTTTCAGATTAAATACTTCTGTGATTAATTTTGCCGTCAACGCCGCCTGCCTGTTTTCGTTGTTTACTGCATGTACATCAATCTCATTGCCCTGCAAGCGAAAAATGATCGACTCTTCCGGATCATCCTTACAACAATCAATGATTCCCTCATCATAAATACGCTGGTTTTTCACATTATTGCAATGCCCACACGACCAGAAAAGATTATTCCAGTCAAATTTTCGCTCTGGATATTTTCCGTCAAAATGTGGCAGTAAATGTTCCACCTGGGCATCCTGCAGTTCACTCAATTCACATATATAACATTTATTATGAAAATCGTTACTGTTCACTCGTACCTCGTTCCAGTAACGGATTTTGCCGATGCTTCGCATTCCAAATCGGCAAAATCTGCTACCACCACTGTATCATACGGCATTTTCAGTTCAGAAAATACCTACCTGTGAACAGTAACTGAAAATCTTCCTTCAACTGCTTTACGACATCCGGCATCGAATAACTTCCTTTTACTTTCTGTGCCTCTACTGCCAGTGATGCTGGAGCGGGAAAACTGCGTTCTACTTTTACCATTAGATATCCTCCCTGCTCCTTAGTCCCTCTTTTAATCTTTGGTACTCAGTCGTAAGATTAAGCGCCAGATAATCCGGGACTTCATTTAAATACATTTCCAGTTCTGCAATTTCATCAAAATCTTCTTCTGTCAGTTTTTCTTTATTTGCCAGTTCTTTATAACGGTCAAACTTCTTCTGCAACAGCACTGACATCTCATTTGCATTAAAATATCCTTCTACAATTCCTGTATATGGCACATCTGACAGTCCATCTTTAACCAGAAGTTTCTTTTCCAGATCATAAATAACTGCGTTATCCACACTGTTGATAATAAACGGCGAATGTGTCGACATAATGGACTGGATGTTGTGGAAAATTGATGTCAACAGATCATGAATCTTGCGCTGCAATTCCAAATGAAGGTGTGTCTATTTCATCAATCAAAACAATTCCTTCTACTGAAAAATCAATTTTTCTTCCAGACTGACTTTCCATACGAATAATCAGATCAACCACAATATCTAAAACGGCTGCATAACCACTGGAAAGCTCATTAAAATCAAACGGATCTCTGCCCTCCATATAACCTGTAAACTGAAACGTTTCCTCGTCAAATACCAGCGCTACCGAGTCATCATCAAAGATTCTTTTTAACAGATTATCAAAATTTTGAAACCACGCTGCTATCTGATCTGCTTTCTCCTTTTTTCCACCTGTGACGACTAAAGCCTGCGTCATTTTCAGATCGAGAAGATATTTTACAAAGTCCTGACGTGGCGTTTCTTCAATAGAATAATCCTTTTTTAGAGCGACCTTTTCTACATGCTGTGGGATCTGGGCTTTGAAAATGCGGTCGGCTTTGTAGTAGGCGGTTACGAATTTGCCCTGTGGAAAAAAAACCTAAATATCATCTATTGGTGTTTCAAATTCTACTATTAAATCTCCCATTAAAATTTTGCAACACTTCTCGTAATACTCAACACGTTTTTGAATTTTCTCCAACTCTTCAGATGCATTTTCCCGACTTATTACATTTTGCAACTCTTCCTTGCTTTGTTCTAATTTTTTTTCTACATTCTCTATAAGCTGCCGGATGTGTAATCACATCCAAATAAGCTGCCAGCGTATCCAAAAGACTCGTCTTTCCGCTTCCATTTTTCCCAGTAATGATTAAATGTTTCATTCGATTCTCTGATAAAGGGATTTCAATATCTTTCAAATGACGCACATGATCTATTATAATATTGGTTATATATGCTTGATTCATTTCTCCCTTTTCTGATTTCCCATAATCCAGTCAAATATTGTTACGTTATTTATTTTATTATACACATTGATAGACAATTTTCCATTTAATTTTTTGACGCCAATATGTCACACTTGTCAAGTACAACATCTACCCCTCCATATCTTCTTCAATGTTCCCCTCATCTTTAAATTTAAAAAACTTTGAATTGTAATATTTCGAATTTAACTTTATCTTCATAACCTCATAAAAATTCTCTTCATGTGTAGAAATTATAATCTGCCAATTGGTTTCGGTAATAATTGTCCTTAAAACATCAATAAAAGAAAGAATATTCAGATCATCAAAATGCCCTATTGGATCATCAATAAAAATTGTATTAACTTTTGGATTTGATTTTGATAACGCACCTCCTAAGAATACACTCAATGCTACTGTATTTAACTGTGCAGAACTGAAAAATAATTCTGGCATAATATCTTCGCTTTCATCGTTTTTTACCTTGATATAAAGCTCTGGAGCACTATCCTCATTCATATTTATCTGATACTGTAATTGTTTGAATCGTTTATGAGGTTGTATCTTAGAGTATATCTGATTAATTGTAACGCCACCAAATGCTTCCTTTATATGATTCTCCATCTGGCTTTGCACATTCTTAAAAATTTGTTCTGCCAAACTTTGTTTTTGGCTGCAAAGTTCTTTTTCCTGCTGTAATTTTCCCTGTTCCTCAAACATCTGATTATATTTGTTTATAAACTGTTCGACAACAACATTACTGTCACACTGATTCCAAATATCTAATTTTTCTTTAGCTATCTCTATTTCGGACTCAATTTTTTTACGATACCGTACAATAGTTTTTTTCGATATTTGCTTTTTTGCAAAAAGAGTTTTCTTATATTGGTCATAGCGACCCATTCTATCAACAGACTTCTCATCCATATCTACCAAAAGTTTTTTATATTTATCAATATTACCTGTGTAATATATTTTATAATCGTTTAACTCTTCCTGCAGCCTTTGCTTTTTATCTTCATTCTGCTGTATATCTACTACATATTTTTGTACTAGACTTTGAAATTGTCCATTTGAAAAAATTTGTCTTTGCTGCACAATTTTTTGCTTTTCTAAATTAGAAAGATCATTGTTAAAAGCATCTATTCTCATTTTCTCATCATTTAATATTTTCTCAATTTGTTCAATTTCAGTATTAACCATCCTTTGTTTTTTTTGCTGTTCATTTATCTCATTTTCCTTTTCTTTTTGCAGATTACTTATTATGACTATTTTTTCACTGCATGCGGTATCTACAGATTCCTTTAAAATGTCTTTTATACTCGTCCCCAGTTCTTGTTCTATAACCTGTTTTAAGTTTTCTTCTTCATGTTTTATTTTTTGAATTTTCAATTGCCTTTCTTCATACTCTCTTTGATATTGCTCTATATCATTTTCACACTTTAAAATCAACTTATTTAATTCACATATACGATCATTTATTAATACTTGTATGCTGTCAATACCTTTCTTATGTCCTTCCTGTGCCTCTTTTAGTTTCTGTCCCGCATTACCCCATTCTGTTTTTAATTTTAATAAAATAGTCCTCTGACTAGATAAATCTATTTTTCCAAGTAATTCATCCTTGTTACTAAATTTACTTTTGCATACAGGACATGTGCATGAATTACTTTTTTGAATTTCCCTTTTTGCCAAAGTAAGAAGTTCATCTAAGTTATCAACTTCCTCTCGCATTGTTTCATACCGAGATTTTGCATCTGCTTCTTCTGCCACTGCCTTTGTTAATGAAACTCTACTCTTATTCTCATAATCTACATGCTCCTTTATCCACGGATACTCTAATGTTGTATCCGCAGTTATAGAGTGTAGAAAATTCTCACACCCTTCCGTAAATGCCTGATTTAAATATCGTACTTCCTTTTGATATGTCTGCTTTTGTTTATCTGCACTTTCTTTCTCTTCTATAAGTTTTTTTAAAACATCTTCTTTAAATAATTCTTTTCTCTTTTCATTTAAATCCGTAATCTGTTGTTTCCATTCTTCCCAATGCTTCAATACATCGTTTTTCTGTTGTTCAATCTTAATAGCTTTTTGTCGTAGACTTTCAATGTAACTAGTAATATTTTCCAACTCAGATCTGCTATTATTTAATTTGTTATTATCTGTCGAATATTTTACATTCAACTCAATATTTTTTTGATATTCATCAAACCATGCTTCATCAAAGACTCCCAAAAGTTCATCTCTGCTCTCTATAAGTTTTTTCCTTTGTTCTTCTAATACTTCAATCTGTGACAAAAGTTCTCTCTTTTTCTGACATTTAGCAATGATTCTCCTACATCTATCCTGTCTGTCTAACCATTCCTGCTGTAATTTTTTAAAGTCTTTATATTCATTAAAATTATTTAGTAAAAATTCACATTGCTCATTTTCCGAACATTTATTTGTTATGTACATATTTATTTGTGTACCAATACCTGTATTAAACAATTTATCATTTATAAAGATCTTTTCATTTTCATCGTACTCTATCGGCACTAAATCTGGAATATTTTTTACATGCAAACAATTATATTTCTCCACCGATTCATTAAAATCTTCCACTTTTCGTTTTATATCTAATTCTTCCAACTGATTTTTTATTTTTTTTAGCTTATCATCATATTCCTTCACTTCATTATCAAATTTTTTATAAACATTATAAACAGCCGTAAAAAAATCGCGTTGTTTATTATCCGGATCCCAAAAATCGCCCCAATCATTATATAACTCCGTCGGTTTTACCGCATAGACAAAACTATCTATTCTGCTGTGTGGTAAAATCTGTTTCTTATCAATCGTTTCTTTACAAATTCCACTTGCATTTCCTACTTTAGAATCATTAACAGCATTTTTTCTATTTGTAATAATTCGAGATCCTTTATCTCCGTCCGAATATAAAATATCAATTCCTGCACGTTCTGTCGCCTCCGCATATTTATTTTTTAAAATATTACCCTTATATTTTGAAACATTCTTTTTTAATTCTTTATTTAATAGATGTATTTCACCAGTAAAAAACCATTCAAATCCATCAAATAATGAAGTTTTTCCAAAACCATTTTTTCCATATATACAAACCAAATCAGCCGGCTTACCATCAGTATCATTAAAATCAATTTCGTTTTTCCCTGAAAACACTCTGAAATTTTCCAATGTTATTTTACTAATTTTTTTCATCTAAATTTCCCCCTTGATCTGATCCACAATATACTGTTCCAGTTTATGTTCACGCTCTTCTCCCTCATAACTATTCAAAAAGTCCATTCCATCAACAAACAACTCTGGTGCTTTGTTATCCATTTCTATATTTAGATCAAATAACTTTTCACTCAATATAAGTTCCAGTTTCTCATTCTCCTCTGGCATTTGCTGTTCCATAACTAATTTTCTTGATGAAAATTTATTTTGTTCAATCTGATATGCCATAACTGCATCACATTCAGGTTGAAAAAATAGAACATATATATTAAAAATCTCTATCAATTCCTTCAGATTTTTTTGAATAGCATTTGCTACATTATTAATTAGTTCCTCCCAATTTTTTTCCAGTGACTGTTCATCTGAGAACTGACAACACACAATATGTATAAAATACCCTTGTGTTCTCCTTTTCAAGTGCACTATTTTACATTTACTGTCTAAAATATTGTCCTTTAAAATTTCTTCATCATCCAAATAAACATAATCTGTCATTTTCCCAATTCCTCAATATATTTAATAAATTTTGATTTTAACTGCTTCAAATTTCCCTCACACATCATTTTTATAACTTCGTTAACATGAATAATACACTTCGGTTTAAAATCGTAAGCAACACCTGTTATATCTAATCTATTTACATCTGCACGCGAAATATCTCTTAAAACATTTTTATATGCGGAAGCACTACATGTCCGATGAGTATCCTTAGGATCTCTCTCCGAGCCCCATATAATAACACAATCATTTTCTAATTTATAAGATAAATCTTTCTTAGTCTTTAATGCATAAATAAAATGATTTAGTTTTAGTTTTGTCTGATTATCCCTGTTTGTTCTTACTTTTCCTTCGCTGCATATAAAATATATTGGAATATCATTCATTTCCTTTACTCGTGGTAAACTCAAATTCACATTTTCATCCATAGTTTTTAAGAAAATGATCAGTACTAAGAGAAATCCTCGAAAAAATTCACAGCAGTGATAATTTTTATGATGCTTACATTCTTCACAATAATCACAAAATGTACTGTTAATCACTTCTGTCACATCATCACTTAATATATTTTGAAGCACTTCCATTACTTTGTCATAATCATCATTACGTAATTCAGTCAGTATTTCTTCTTCAAAAAATGATATTCGATCCGAAAGATTTCCGTTCACCCTTCTTTCTCTTTGAGGAACAACACAATTATTTTCTTCACATATTTTTCTTATAAAATCAGATGTTGTTCCTATCAGATTTCCTCTAGCCACATTTTGCCCCAACGACCCATGATGAATTCCTACCAATACAAGTTCCGAATCAATTACCGCAAAAATTCCTGATCCTGAAAACCCTACAAGCTCACTGTTTTTTTCTGAATTATCAATATTTGCCTGTTGAAACTTATATTTGACAATCCATTTTTTTTCATCAACACTTTCATATTTACATTCTAACGTATCCTTTGATATTTCAAATGATTTCTCCATCATTCCTTCAACAGGAAAGCCAACTAATATCATATCTGGTTGTTTTACAATATGACTTTTATCTACTTCCCATTTTGCAACGCTATACCATGGAAAATTATTATACTCATGGTCTAAAATTATAATTCCTATATCCGGCAAATCGCCTTCTTTTTGATATTCATCAGGTATTATAATTTTATCCATTTCAACAGGCACATCTTCTATTTTCCCATTGACCTCAAATTCAACGTTTATGTTTTTTTTACCTTTAACTACATGTGCTACAGTAAAAATATATAATTTGTTTTGCTGACATCCTTCCGGTTTCCATAAAACCCCGCTACCTAAAATTTCATTACCAGATTTTAGTCTTACTGCATATCTTTTGGCATTTTCAATTTGTTCCCTCATCACAAATTAATTTTCTCATCTCCTATATATTTCATTACAATTCTTTTTGTATTAATGTATTCTTTTATATCATTTTCTGTAAAGTACTCTTTTTTCCACCAATCATAATTACATAATAGTTCTGTATTTTTTCTCTCTTCGCCAAACCTATATAGAACCACCTTTTCTACTATTTTATTGGTAGAAATAATAAACTGGTCTGTATTTAATTTTTTTATCAGCTCCCTTGATATATTATGCGAACTTCCATGATGTGGCAATTTTACCATTACAAACTTCTCCTGTGGATAATACTTATTAACAGCTTCAATAATATTCTCTGCTGTGCTATCACCGGTAAAAAGAATCTTTTTATCTTCAAATTCCAAAACAGCTATAATAGATGCTTTATTTGTATCTGATGAATCCGCTTCATATATATCTTCAACATGCGATATATCGCCTATATATTTTCCCCCTGAATGTTCCATCTGCTTTTCTATTTTCTCTGCTACTTTTAACATTGTCCCCCTTTTAGGTCCAATTACTTTAATCCTGCCACCGTTAAAACTATATTCTTTTCCTTCTAAAATTGGTGTTTCCATAGATATATTTTTTTGTTTCAACAATGAAACAAGATCTGATATATTATTTACTGAATGTTCCTGTCCATCTGAATATACACTGCTGCCACTTCCATTAATCCATACTTTATTAATAATTGTTTTATCATTTTTCTTAAAATATTGAATACATCCTTTTATATGATCATCATCTATGTGAGAAAAAATGAGCAAGTCTATTTTTTCACTACAATTTTCTATTTCTTCTACAAGATTTATAAAATCTTTTTTAAATGTTGATGGGCCAGCATCAATCACAATATTAACTATTCTGTCAGATATACACCTAATCCAGATACAATCACCTTGACGAGCCTGCAATACCTTCATTTCTATCATAAACATTTTATCTCCAAATTTATGTTCTTTCAGATTTGCTTTACTAATATTTATTCATAAATATTATATTCATTTTTGTAGTTTCTTACAAGTTACATTGCATATGCCATTTTCCCGACCTCTCACACCACCGTGCGTACCGTTCTGTACACGGCGGTTCAATCAACTTAACATGTGACACACCTTTCAGTGTAGTAATCTATCCTTGAGACTAGTCCAAATGTGGCTATGCCCATGCGTTCTTTCCTTTCCGCCTCGCTTGATTTGACCACCTTTGACCCGATTGGTTACGGTAGATGTTTGCCAGCTCTGCAACATGAGACATACTCAAACTTATTAATTGTTCGCCCCTTTGCTCCATCTCCATTACAGAGACTTCTTCACTACTATGGGCTCGGCTGACTTCTCACAGTTCGTTGTTACTAGGCTAATTGAAACTCTATGAGACCTCCACGCTTAAGGTGCACGCCCTTTCTCTCCATACATCCGCCACATTTACTCTACTACTACAAAACCAATACTTATTAGACTTTACTGCATTTTTCCTGCTTATCTCTCGCATCCTAGCCTTGTATGTGATTTCTGTTCGCCCGGTCAGAGATTTGCTTACAGCTTCCTTCAGATTCCATCTCACGATGGATCCCCTTGCTGTTCAGCTATACACTTCCCACTATCCGGGCATGTTCGGGACTTGCACCCGTTAGAGCACGCCCATGGCGCGCAAACAAAAATAAGGAGGCAAACTTCGCCTCCCTACAACTCCTTCTATCTCATTTATATGGTCTTCTTCCCAAACATCCTAAGATACTCCTGCGCCGCCTGCAGCGAAATATCCAGTTTTACCTGCAATCTATTTAAAATATCATCATCCGGCAACCCAAGGTCACTGCAGGTATCTATAATTCCACGTGCTTCACCCTCTTTTGCTGTTTCTTCAAACACACTCCACATACTGTTTCCTCCCTCCTGCTTCAATGCATCAAAATCAATTTTACAGTTGGCTGCTCCAGCCACTGTTTTAAGTATCGTATTGCTGACTTCATGCTCCTTTGTGTATTCAATTGCTTTTTCTTTTTTATCTCTTATTGAATTATTTTGATCCAACAGAATTTTAAACAGGTTAAATAAATCCCGGTTGTTTCCATTATGAAAATACAGATCGTTTTGTCTGGCTTCGACCAGAAGCATACGATAATCATTGACATACGACGCCATCTCCGTGGGAATGTTTAAAATACCGTATAACGACGTTGCTGCATCCCAGACCTTTTCACCATAATATATCACAACCGAAATGACCGGTGTCAGCCGGTCTGTCTTTTTCATTCTGGATAAAAATTCATGTTCATCCATGTCAGTTTTATGCTCTTTATATTGTCTTGTCAAACTGTCATACTGTTTTTTATAGGTGGCATAATCGTATCCCATGACTCGCAGCGGCATAGCATAATGGATATGCTCCTGTGACTCCAAACCTAACAACACAAACTGTACTCCATACACCGTCGACTTTTTTTGTATCTTGATATTATCCCTGACTGCCTTAATACTTTGTGTATGATTCCGATGTTCCAGCAAAACAGACGCTTCCGTATCTTCATTTTCAAGCTCATATGGTTTGATGACCTGACTGCCACCAAATAATACTGCATTAAAAAGATCTGCAAATTCCTCGTTTCCATTCCAATAATTTTTCAGCACTGTGTCCGGTGACACAGTTTTCTCTTTCCCTCCGATAATATTCTCCTCCTTTGTGTATTTGGGAGAATATTGTCTGTTCGAATTCTCCCTGCTTTTTATAGTGATTAAAAGCATTGAAAATTCTGTATGCGACCTGCAAAACGTTCTTGGATGACCGTCTGCAGCGTCGTGTTGAACTGATTTTTGAATAGCTTACGCCTGATAGATAATTAGAATATAATGCTTTGAGGCAATTGTAGCACATTATCAGAAGTTTGTCATTTGATTTTCTTAAATTTTAAGAACTTGTTTATACGGCAGCCAATTTTGACCAAAACAATAGAATGCACGCTCCGCGAACATTCTATTGTCATAAATTAAGTTTACCAGCTTCTATTTTTAATTCGTCTGTCCTTTTTCATATTCCCGCCGTAATTTATTGATTGAATCAACATACAATACTTTACTATCTAAATTCAATGCCTTCTCAAAATATAAAAGCACCATACCAAATATAAAAGCTATTATTATAAAGATGCTGTTTGATGAATCTATATTATTTTTTGTATATTTTTCAAAAATCATGTCTGCACTTATCCAATCAACAAATATACATACCAGACTTGGTATCATACATTTCAAATATCCCACTATTAATTTTACAACTTGAATTTGTAGTTTATATTCCTTTTCTATATTCCCTCTTCCCTCTGTACATGGAACAAACGTAGATACAACTCTATACAATATAACAATTATTGATATATGTAGTGCAATATCTCCCACAACTGAATTTACATTTATATCCTCATTTTCAAGAACTAATATAATTCCCATATATATGGCTGACATTATACAAAGTCCCCACCCAATAATACTTCGTATATTTCCTTGCACCTCTTTTTTTGATCGTTCCCAGTCAAATTTTAAAAGCAATGCAAGATATTCTATTAACTGTTTTTGCTTTAATCGCAATAATTTTTTTGAACATTTCTTTTCTTCTATTTCTGCTATCACTTTCCATATATGGGCATCATACATATACAGATTGTCTTTTTCTTTATTTCCAAACGCATTAATCCGCATTTTTAATCTGACTAATGCATCAAGTGTTTCTTTATAAGACGCACCATTCAATTCCTGTGCTATCGTTCTAATTTCCTCTCTCCACACTTTTCTTTCCCCAGTTATGTATTGCAGATTATTCTGTCTTTTAAAATTCAAAACCGCAACACACCCTGATATGACTGCTGAAATAACAGCTGAACTTAAAATTAATTTTATATCCATTTTTCATCCTTCCTTCCATAGTATTCCTACATCAATCCATAAATCGGATACCTCACAAATTCATCCCTCTCATTTTCTTCCATCTCGCCTAACATCTGTTTTGCTTTTCTCTTATTTTCCAAAAGAATATTTACTGCACAGACCACTTGTGGATCCTTCGTATTACGTTCCATATTCTCAAGTTCCTACGTTCTTATAACCTGCCTCCAAATAATACTGCCTTAAAAAGATCTGCAAATTCATGTATGCAGGCTGTAACGATCACTGGTGATTACTGTAAGCATACTTCACCCGTTAGAGCACTTCCAGGTCGTGTAAACACTAATATGAATACTCTGCGAACAATTCTATCATCATGAACAAAAAAACAGGTCTGTCATTTATTGACAAACCTGCTTTGTAATCATTCATTAACTGGAACAAGATCTGCTGCCTTTACCTCAAAATGTTCCAAGCTTGCTTTGTTATTATCCGCCTTGCATAATGGCACAATATACCACTTATGATCGGTCGAATCGCTTTTTTGCACATGTGCTCCTACCTCCGCACGACTTGTACAATCCTTGCAGGAGCACATTCCAAATTTTCTACCCGTCTCGTCCTCCCAGAACTCTTTCCATGTCGCAGCGTCATTTGGCACTCTGCCTGACGTTCCGTTTAAATTTTTTACTTCTACATAAGAATCCATCTCTATTTTCCTCCTTTTCTTGTCTGTGACAATGCACTTGCTGCAACAGTTTTTGACTTACTGCTTGTACGTCCATCACGAAGAATTCCTGATGCAATGCTTGCAACTTTTTTTGATGTTTGTTTCTTATTCATCTTCTTTTTCCTCCTTATTTTAAGCAAAAAAATCAGATAAACACTTGTCAACTTCCTACTTAATGAGTAAAATAGAGATATGGGTTGTATTATTTATCCAATCTAAAGCAGTGGTTTGGCAGAACCATTGCTTTTTTCTTGCTCCGACTTCTTCATCGGTAATTTAATTATATATCCGCAGACAAATATTGTCAACTTTTTTATTTTTTGTTAGTTTTCCTATCTTTTTTTCGATAAATTTATTGTTTTTTTTCTTGTTTTACCATATAATAGCCTAGTACAAAGGAGGAACTAATTTTGTTTACATATGTAAAATTAAAAAATTACAAATCTCTTGTCGATTTAACAGTCGACCTATGCACCAAAAATAATATTCCTAAAAATTTTATCTGCATATATGGAGCAAACGGCTCCGGAAAAACAAATTTTTCATCTGTTTTTAAAACGCTTTCCGACACATTAAAAACATTACAGATCCGGGATATTCGTGAGCGCATTCTCTCCGAACGGGAGATGGGAAAAAATATTGATAATAATTATCTTCGTTTTATTTATAATGACATTTCTAATATTATTGCAGAAAATAAAACAATTAACTCCACTGAAAATATGATTCTTGAATTTGGTTTTCTTATTGATGAAAAACCTGGATGCTACCAAATCGAGTTCGATAATGAACGAATCGTACATGAAAAATTAGAATACACTCTGGCAAAAAATCGAGGGTGCTACTTTGAACTATCCGATAGTGAAATCAAAATAAATAACTTTATATTCATTAACTCTAACTACAAAAAAGACTTTTTAGAAAACATAAAAAAATTTTGGGGTAAACACTCTGTTCTTTCCATATTGCTCTATGATATGGAAGATAAAGCTGATGGCTACCTGAAAGACCAG
>ULQY01031965.1_pt1 | contig 39074 bp, 37 predicted proteins | sample 1954671 | NCBI WGS metagenome assembly ULQY01 (sample SAMEA4835660, study PRJEB28245) | human gut metagenome | biome: gut microbiome; material: fecal sample | place: Denmark | collected 2008 | reverse complement strand
TATGAATGGTACCTGAAAGGTATCTGCATCAATCATCAGACGGTATAAGAAAGTATTTTTCTATTGTCCAATTCAAAAGTATTTTATAGCTTTGTAGTGATTATCCAAAAAATAAAGAATTCTAAAGGAAACAATAATACCTTATCAGAATGTTCAATGAAAAAACGATAGAACAAGTTTGGACGCTTGCACGTACAGTGGAAGGATTCAATCCGGACATTATACGAAAAGATGCCTGTGGAGCATGGATTATGAAAAGCCAATATGGCAACAGGGATTCTATCTATGGCTGGGAAATTGATCACGTTTATCCCCTGTCAATGGGAGGAACTGACGAGATGGCCAATCTTCGTGCCATGCAATGGGAAAACAATGTAGCAAAAGGAGATGACTATCCAGTGTACAAGTCGAAAATCCAAGCTGAGGGAAATAAAAACATCTACAAGGAAGAACAATATACAGTAAATGACAGCCTTCAAGAAAGACTGAAACAATTATATAATTAAGCTATTCTCCTTACGCCTTATAAACATGCAATTCAAATATATTTATATAAAGAATCTTTTTGGCCTGTACAACTATAATATTGAGTTTTTCCGTGAAGACGAAAATAAGCTGACAATCCTTACTGCCCCTAACGGATACGGAAAAACAACTGTACTGACAATCTTGGACAGTTTGTCGCCTGAATCTTTGTATTATTTCTATCTGCTGAAATATGAAATGATTGAAATCGGACTGAGTGATGGTACACGTTTACTCATTGACCAGTTTTTTTCAGAAAAAGAGAACCAAGAAAAAGATAAAACAAGCGACATAAAACAAGCTTCTGTGAAAGAGGTACGTTTCAGTTGGCTAAATGAAGATAGTTCTGTTTTATGCCATTTTCTGTATAATGACAATGTGATCAGAAAAGCTAAAAGGAATCTCGGATTTCGACATGAGCTACTGTTTGAAAACTGGGGACAAGATTCCAGCAAGTCTGACAAAGAGCTTCTAAGAAATAAAAGATTTAATGAATATATCGCCCATGATATAGGACAGGATATTTTTCTGATGCAACTGGAAAGTTTGCGGACAAAGTTTATCCATGCTAACCGCATCTACAATGAAGCAAACGAAAAAAATGATGTCCTTCCTATCCAAAAGATTCGCCAGAAATTACAAAAATATCTGAGCTGGGCTTATCAAAACTATCTGCAACAATCACAACGGATTGACAGCCAGTTTATCAAACGGGTTATTTCGAAAGAAAAAGCTACTATCTCAGAACAAGAATACAGCCAACTGGCTGAAAAGGTGATGCAGAAACGTGATGAGTTGTTTTATTTCAGATTAACTGACAATATCGCCATTCCGTCATACGATAAAGAAAATAGCTTCATTTTATATAATTACATCAAAGGATTAGGAGAAAAATACGACAATTACGGCAATTTAGTGGAAAAACTCAATTTGTTTAACAAACTTCTCCAAACAAAAAAATTTGCCCAAAAAAACATCACATTCTCTCCACAACATGGCTTCCAAATTATTTCAGCTAACGGAGATATGCTGGATGAAAATCTCTTATCAAGTGGAGAACAAAATGAAATTGTATTACTCTTTCTGCTAATATTTGAGGTTTCAGACAATTCCGTGCTCCTAATAGACGAGCCGGAAAATTCATTACATGTGGTCTGGCAACAGAATTTCCTGGATGACATTCTGGAAATTGCAAGAATCAAGAACCTGCAAGTGATAGTTTCGACTCATTCTATCAGCATCGTTTCGAGAGGCCAGGAGAATGCCATCGACTTATATTATCTTCAAAACAAATGATGCCATGAGGAACACAGTCTTAGAAGCTACCGCATTGCAGGAAAAAAAAGCGGAAATAACCGGAATGTGTTACCATGAGGCCAACGAAGGAAAGGTGTTCGTCATTGTGGAGGGAGCTGACGATGAAAAAATATACAGGTGCTTTCTGGACGAACGGAAAGTTACGTTTTACATCGCAAAGAATTGTCTGTATGTAGTAGAACTTTTAAAGGAATTAAAAACAAACCCTTCTTTTAGAGACAGACTTATCGGTATCAAGGATGCGGATTTTGACCATATTCTGGGCAGGAGTTATCCGGATTTGGGAAACTTATTCCTGACTGATTATCATGATATAGAAATGACAATACTCTCGAATAGTTTTGAAGATTTCCTGAAAGCTGAATACAAGCTACCGAATGCAACTCCGCTTATCGAAAAAGTGGCAGAAGACCTCAAAAGCCTGTCATATTTAAGACTGTATAATGAAGTGACAGTAGCAAGCAAAAAACAGGAGGGTATTGAACTGGATGGCATAAATTTTAATGACATTACTTATGCTAAATTGTATGATGGGGAAAATGCAATTCCGTGGGAGCATTGTCTCTGCCATGTGAAATCGAAATGCAATAATGCCAGACTGGGGCACTTTCCTACTGTCGAAATGATGGAACTTTTTGTGAATGATTTTACCAATCCTGACTTAAGGCAACTGACTAGAGGACATGACCTGGTGTATGCCTTGCAAGTACGCTTACAGGAACTTAGCGGAAATGACCCATGGGGATACAATGGCTTATGCCTGATGTTAAGAAGCAGATGTTGTACATGGGAAAAGTTTGAAGAAACAGACTTGTACCAGCATTTGAATATATGGATGGAGGAAAGAGACCGTAACTTATGGAATGAAAAAGTAGCATAGAATCCCCCACATAGATATCACGATTTGCTTTATCAAATAAAATCTATAAAAACATGAAGAATTATACCATTGCCGTAGCCGGCACGGGCTATGTAGGTTTATCCATAGCCACACTACTGGCCCAGCATCATCAGGTAACAGCTGTTGACGTGATTCCTGAAAAGGTGGAGAAAATCAACCATCGTATCAGCCCGATTCAGGATGAGTACATCGAAAAGTATTTAGCGGAAAAGGAACTGAACCTGACCGCTACACTGGATGGAGCATCAGCTTACCGGAATGCGGATTTCGTGGTGATTGCCGCTCCTACCAACTACGACCCGGTGAAGAATTATTTTGATACGTCACACGTAGAGGAGGTGATTGATCTGGTGCTTGAAGTAAACCCGGATGCGGTGATGGTAATCAAGAGTACCATCCCGGTGGGCTACTGCCGCAGCTTGTACGTGAAGTATGCGGAAAAATTCCGCTCCACTCCTGCCCTTGCGGGAAAGAAATTCAACCTGCTATTCTCACCGGAGTTCTTGCGCGAAAGCAAGGCGCTGTATGACAACCTCTACCCCAGCCGTATCATCGTGGGCTTCCCGAAACTGATTAACGGACGTGACGAGGAGAACGCGGCTATTCAGGCAATTGCCGGGGAACACCTGGAGGAAAAGGCACATGAGTTTGCAGCGCTGCTGCAGGAAGGTGCCTTAAAACCGGACATCGATACGCTGTTTATGGGACTGAAAGAGGCAGAAGCGGTGAAGCTGTTTGCCAATACCTACCTGGCATTGCGTGTGAGCTACTTCAATGAGCTGGATACGTATGCAGAGGTGAAAGGCCTGAACACACAGGCCATCATCCAAGGTATCTGCCTGGACCCGCGCATCGGTTCGCATTATAACAACCCTTCTTTTGGCTACGGGGGCTACTGTCTGCCGAAGGATACCAAGCAGCTGTTAGCCAACTACCAGGATGTGCCGGAAAACCTGATTCAGGCCATTGTGGAGAGCAACCGTACGCGTAAGGATTTCATTGCTGACCAGGTACTGAAGAAAGCAGGATATTATGATTACTTCAATCATGGAGACTTTAATCCGGCAGAAGAAAAACAATGTATCATCGGTGTATACCGACTGACTATGAAGTCAAACAGCGACAACTTCCGCCAAAGTTCTATTCAGGGAGTAATGAAGCGCATCAAAGCAAAGGGGGCCACGGTCATCATCTATGAACCGACATTGGAAGATGGCAGCACCTTCTTCGGCTCAAAGGTGGTGAATAATTTGGAGGATTTCAAGAAGCAGAGCAACGCCATCATTGCCAACCGCTACGATGCGTGTCTGGATGACGTAAAGGAAAAAGTTTATACACGCGATATTTTCAGAAGAGACTAAATCAATTAAGAATGAAAGGTATTGTATTAGCCGGTGGTAGTGGCACGCGTCTCTACCCCATTACCAAGGGAGTGAGCAAGCAGATGCTCCCGGTGTTTGACAAACCGATGATTTATTATCCCATCTCCGTGCTGATGCTGGCGGGTATACGGGAGATTCTGATTATCTCTACGCCCTACGACTTGCCGGGATTCCAGCGTCTGCTGGGCGACGGAAGTAACTTCGGGGTACGTTTTGAATATGCGGAACAGCCCTCGCCCGACGGACTGGCACAGGCTTTTCTTATCGGGGAGAAGTTCATCGGGGATGACGCGGCCTGTCTGGTGTTAGGGGACAATATTTTCCATGGAAACGGACTGAGTGCGATGCTGCGGGAAGCGGTACGTACGGCTGAAGAGGATAAGAAGGCTACGGTGTTCGGTTACTGGGTGAGTGACCCGGAACGTTACGGGGTGGCGGAATTTGACAAGGAAGGGAACTGCCTTTCCATTGAGGAGAAACCGCAGCATCCGAAATCGAACTATGCGGTGGTGGGCTTGTACTTCTATCCGAACAAGGTGGTAGAGGTGGCCAAAAGCATCAAGCCGTCGGCTCGCGGGGAACTGGAAATTACTACGGTGAACCAGCGATTCCTGGAAGACGAAGAACTGAAGGTGCAGACATTGGGACGGGGATTTGCCTGGCTGGATACGGGTACGCACGACTCGCTGGCAGAGGCTTCTACCTACATTGAGGTGATTGAAAAGCGTCAGGGGTTGAAAGTGGCGTGTCTGGAAGGGATTGCCTATCGCAAGGGCTGGATTTCGGCTGACAAATTGCGGGAGGAAGCCCAGCCGATGCTGAAGAACCAGTACGGACAATATCTGCTGAAGGTGATTGACGAGGTGGAGCGTACGGGGAAGGCAAACCTGGAATAACGTTTATAGTTAATAATTAAAAGTTAAAAATTAAAAGCGTTTCTTCAGTTAATAGTTAAATGACTTATCTGTTTATATAAAATGGAAGTAATTAAAACAGCGATAGAGGGTGTGGTGATTATCGAGCCACGCATTTTTAAGGATGCCAGAGGGTATTTCTTTGAATCGTTCTCTCAACGGGAATTTGAAGAGAAGGTGGGAAAGATTAATTTTGTGCAGGACAATGAGAGCATGTCATCGTACGGGGTGATGCGCGGGCTGCATTTCCAGCGTCCGCCGTACACACAGAGTAAACTGGTGCGCTGTGTGAAGGGTGCGGTACTGGACGTAGCGGTGGACATCCGCAAAGGGAGTCCTACTTACGGGCAGCATGTGGCCGTGGAACTGACGGAGGAGAATCATCGCCAGTTTTTTGTGCCGCGGGGCTTTGCACACGGTTTTGCCGTACTGAGCGAAACGGCCATCTTCCAGTACAAGTGTGACAACTTCTATCATCCGGAAGCGGACGGTGGTATCAGCATCCTGGATGATTCGCTGGGCATCGACTGGCGTATCCCGACGGAACAGGCTATCCTGAGCGAGAAAGACACCAAGCATCCGCTGTTGAAGGATTTTGATTCTCCATTTGAATTTTAGCAAAAAATTAAACTTAAAGTATCATTTTCCCTATAAAATCATATCGAATTTATTTATAAAACGATTATCTTTACATGGAATAATGAAATTATAATCAATAGTCTTCTTAATTATATGAATAAATTATCAACACTTACTGGAGATAAAGAAATCAAACTTGTCATAGCTGGAAATCCTGCAGAAATGAAACAGATAGATAAATATCTGCATAGCAGTGAAAATATTCTCACATCAGAAGAGATACAATCAGTCTATAAAGAAAAGAAACTGGGAGATTATGATATTTTTAGCGTTTTGGGTACTTCACTGGTAATAGAGGAGATTCATCATGGAGACTTAGTTTTTGGTAAAAAGCTTAATCCAGAAGAAAAAACACAAATCAAGAGTGAAGATGTGGTGATTTTCCACATAAACCATGAGAGTGAACGATATAAAGATTTACCCAATATTCCTGATTTCAAATTAAGAAAGTTCCGGACTTTCATATCATTAGAAAATGATAATGAAGTAATCATCGCTCAGATAATTCCTATCATGAGCGAATTACAACAGCCACACATTAAAGAAATATTTATCAGAAAGTTAGATGAAGCAAAAAAAGTGCTCAAGAATGAAAGTTTACTGTTGCTTTCTGTAAATTATCTAAATAAAGATATTGATTTTTCTTTCCATTGTTTATCTGAGCTATATGCAAAAATAGAATATGTAGCTAAAATAAAAGAAGATAACGAGAATTTTATTATACAAAATATTACTTCTATAGACGAAAATAAAGAAGAAAATCTAAAAAAAGCATTACAGTATCTTGCCAATCGGAAAATCAACCAATATTTCTGTAGTACAAAAGAAAGTTTCAGAAAAGAAGCTTTACTAAATATTTTCACCCATGCACAGAAAAAAATAAGAGGAGCGTTCAACCAACTTTCGGACATTACCAACGACAAGGAACTGATGCATCAACTATATACATTCTTAAAAAAAGGTGGTGAAGTAAACTTCATTGTCTATAATAATACAGAATGGACATTGGACAGATTCTTTGCATCTTATACACTGACAGAAGAAGAAAAAGCACGCATCAGTATAAAGCAAACGCCCCAGGGAGGACAATTCGCAAGAAATGATAATGGTATAAGAAACGGTATCACATTCTGCATAGGAGATGAAAATATGTACGTACTAAGACCTAATATAAATGCTTCATTTGTAGAATGTAATTTTAACAACCGTGAGTTTTATAACATGATTGGTTCTATCTTCGACCAACAAATGCAGATTTTACCTAATATCAGACTCTAACAAATGCATAAATGGAAAATCCAGCGAACTATTCCTCACTTATCCAATTAGCTGTAACATTCAACTTCGTTTTTGTTGTATTCAGACATGAATCGGAGGATAAAGCCAAAATGCTAATCGATACGTTTATTGAGAAATGGAGAAAAATATTTCAAGAAGAGACAAATGCTCTATTCACCGCTATCCAAGAAATGGTCTATAACAAGTTCTCAATTCTCAAAGAGAAACCTGTTATCAGCAAGTATCATGAAGAATTAAAAAAGAACTACAGATCTTTTCAGGAGCTAATATCATGGTATCCGAAATATTTGCCAAGATATTGTATGATGAGTGGATTGTATAGTCTTATATTATTGATACTATTGGCTGAATTAAACTTTAACAACAATTTAGGAGTAAAAACAATAGAGCTCTTTCTAAGTTTTTTGGTTATCTACCAGCTTGCTTATAACGGGTATTATATTATAATTGAGATAATAGCATTTTTCCAAAAAAAGGAGCAGCATGAACAAAAATATATGCAGCAATTGATAATTTTTTTTGTAGCTATAGTGATTGGAACAATCACTTCTTTCTGTGAAATAGAAATAATGGACGCAAAAAAACTTTTTTATATTTCAATCGCATTGGCTTTCTCTCCTTTTATAGTCACTTTTTTATATATTATTATATTTGGAACAATCTGTATTTGCAAACTGTATATCTTCATATCGAAGATAGAAGCCTTTCGAGCTGATTTCAACAAAGTAGTAACAGGATTAACACCTAAAGAAACATTCGAATATGTTTCTCACAGAAATGTGGAATCATTTGAATTCTACAAATTTGAAGGCCCCAAAGACTCCAATAACTGATAAAAAGATATTCTACAAGGATAACAAATATACTTATTCAAATATTAACTGGAAAAATTATTCAAAAAACTGAAAATTATGACTACATTCAAACGTAACATACTGATTACCGGCGGTGCCGGATTTATTGGCAGCCACGTGGTGCGCCTGTTCGTAAACAAGTATCCGGAATACCGTATCATCAACCTGGACAAGCTGACGTATGCGGGAAACCTGGCGAACCTGAAGGACATTGAGAACCAGCCGAACTATGTGTTCATAAAGGCGGACATCTGCGACTATGAGAAGATGCAGGAGTTGATGGAGCTGTATCACGTGGACGGCATCATTCACCTGGCTGCGGAGAGTCATGTGGACCGCAGCATCAAGGATCCGTTTACCTTTGCACGTACTAACGTGATGGGTACGCTGTCTCTGCTGCAGGCGGCCAAGGTGTACTGGGAAGGTCTGCCGGAGAAGTATGAGGGTAAGCGTTTCTATCATATCTCTACCGACGAGGTGTACGGGGCACTGGAGATGACACATCCGGAAGGTATCGAGCCGCCGTTCACAACCACGGCTTCGTCGTCGGAACATCACCTGGCGTACGGGAAGGATTTCTTCTACGAGGATACGAAGTATAATCCGCACAGCCCCTACTCTGCCAGCAAGGCGAGCAGCGACCACTTTGTGCGGGCATTCCACGACACGTACGGCATGCCGACCATCGTAACGAACTGTTCGAACAACTACGGGCCGTATCAATTCCCGGAGAAGCTGATTCCGCTGTTCATCAACAACATCCGTCACCGCAAACCGCTGCCGGTGTACGGTAAGGGGGAAAATGTGCGCGACTGGCTGTATGTGGAGGACCATGCGCGGGCTATCGACGTGATTTTCCACAACGGTAAGACGGCAGAAACGTATAACATCGGCGGTTTCAATGAGTGGAAGAACATTGACATCATCAAGGTGGTAATCAACACGGTAGACCGTCTGCTGGGCCGCAAGGAGGGTGAAGACATGAACCTGATTACCTACGTAACCGACCGTCTGGGTCACGACATGCGCTATGCCATCGACTCTACGAAGCTGCAGAAGGAACTGGGCTGGGAACCGAGCCTGCAGTTTGAAGAAGGCATAGAAAAGACAGTGCGCTGGTATCTGGACAACCAGGAATGGATGGACAACGTGACGAGCGGTGACTACCAGAAGTATTATGACTCGATGTACAAAGGTAGATAACAAAAGAGTAAATTATGAAAAGATATTGCCAGACACTGGAGCTCTATGACGACAAGGAGCTGATTGAAGCCTACGTGGCGGAACATGCGCACGTGTGGGAGGAGGTGAAAGCGGGTATCCGCGAGGTGGGTATCACGGACATGCAGATTTACATTGACGGAAACCGCCTGTTCATGATTATGGATACCACGGATGAGTTTGACATGGAACGGGATTATGCACGGCTGGCTACCCTGCCCCGTCAGGCGGAATGGGAAGCGCACATGGCGAAGTTCCAGAAAGCTGCTCCGGGAGCTACCTCGCAGGAGAAATGGAAGCTGATGACGCGGATATTTAAGCTGTAATGAGTGAAAAATTAAAAGTTAAAAGCTAAAAACGAGTGGATGTTTTCTCTTTTGACAAAAGAACAGAAAGACAAAAGATTTAATAATAAAGTGAAAACGGGATGCTTTTACCGCTTTTACTTTTTAACTATTAACTTTTAACTCTATATGTTCTTCTGTTCTTATGTCTAAAAATATATGCTCATGAAAAAGTTATTGTCATTGCCACCGAATCTGGTGGAGTGTTTTCACGATATTATGCACGCGGACCACAAGGAGTGGTTCTGCACATCGGACCCGGTGGGAAAGAAACTGGGTTCGGGAGGTGGTACGGCCTGGCTGCTGAATGCTTGCCGGGAGGAAGAGGATAAGGATGCCGCACTGGGCGACTGGCTGGCACGGGAAAAGCGTATCCTGCTGCATGCAGGGGGACAGAGCCGCCGTCTGCCGGGCTATGCGCCGTCGGGCAAGGTACTGACGCCGATACCGGTGTTCCGCTGGGCACGCGGACAGCGCATCACACAGGACTTGCTGTCGCTGCAGTTGCCGCTGTATGAGGAAATCATGGAGCGGGCGCCGGAGGGACTGCGTACACTGATTGCGAGCGGCGACGTGTACATCCGTGCCACGGAACCGCTGCAGGAGATTCCGGATGTGGACGTGGTGTGCTACGGCTTGTGGGTGGACCCGGAACTGGCAAAGAACCACGGGGTGTTCGTGTCGTCGCGGAAGGAACCGGAGAAGCTGGACTTCATGCTGCAGAAACCGAGCGTGGAGGAAATGGGCCAGCTGATGCAGGATTACCTGTTCCTGATGGACATCGGTATCTGGCTGCTGAGCGACCGCGCCATCGAGCTGATGGTGAAACGTTCTACCGACAAGGACGGGGGCGTGAAGTTCTACGACATGTACTCGGAGTTCGGACTGGCACTGGGAGCGCATCCACGCATCGTGGATGAGGAGCTGAACAGCCTGAAGGTGGCCATCCTGCCGCTGCCGGGCGGTGAGTTCCACCACTACGGTACGAGCCGGGAGATGATTTCGTCGACACTGGCGGTGCAGAACTGCGTGACGGACCAGCGGGCGATTATGCACCACAAGGTGAAACCGCATCCGGCGGTGTTCGTGCAGAATGCGGAGATGGAGTTCCCGCTGACGGCAGACAACGCGGAGGTGTGGGTGGAAAACAGCCACGCGGGCAAGAACTGGACACTGCATAGCCGGAACATCATCACGGGGGTACCGCGCAACAACTGGGCACTGAATGTGCCGGAAGGGGTGTGCATCGACGTGGTGCCGATGGGTGAACGGGAGTTTGCCGCACGTCCGTATGGTTTTAACGATAAATTCAAGGGGAGCCTGAAAGAGGCTTCTACGGCATATCTGGGCCGTCCGGTGACGGAATGGCTGGCGGAAAGAGGTCTGACAGCGGACGAGACCCGGGGCTGTGAGGACTTGCAATCGGCTGCGATTTTCCCGGTGACGGACTCGATAGAGGATTTGGGCACGGTATTGCAATGGATGACGGACGGCGGACAGGGTGAAGCCGGACGGACTATCTGGCAGAAAGCACGGAAGGTATCGGCCGACGAGATTTCGGCGTATGCGAACCTGCGACGGCTGTTCGCCCAGCGGGAGGTGTTCCGCAAGGAGAACTGGAGCCTGCTGGCCAAGAACCAGGAACGGAGCGTGTTCTATCAGGTGGACTTGCAGGAGGCAGCGGAAGCGTTTGCCAAAGGGGGCATCGCCCTGCCGGAGGAACTGCCGGAGGGGACTTCCCTGCTGAAGCGTATCAGCGACGCGATGTTCCGTGCGAAGGTGCGCGAACTGGAGGGGAATCCGGAAGCGAAGGAACTGGAGGCACGGGCGTTTGGTCTGATGCGTCAGGGACTGACCAGCACGATGGATTACCGTCAGCAACCGAAGTTGTCGGTGTATGCGGACCAGATTGTGTGGGGACGCAGCCCAGTGCGTATCGACATTGCCGGGGGATGGACGGATACCCCACCCTACAGCCTGATGGAGGGCGGAAATGTGGTGAACCTGGCCATTGAACTGAACGGACAGCCACCGCTGCAGGTGTACGTGAAACCGTCGAAGGAATACCGCATTACGCTGCGCTCGATTGACCTGGGTGCCATGGAGGTGGTGTCTACCTACGAGGAGCTGCAGCATTTCAACAAGGTGGGTTCGCCTTTCTCTATTCCCAAGGCAGCACTGGTACTGGCAGGATTCCATCCGGATTTCTCCATGGAGCGGTTTGCTTCGCTGGAAGCACAGCTGAAGGCGTTCGGCACGGGTATCGAAGTGACCTTGCTGTCGGCCATTCCGGCGGGCTCGGGACTGGGTACCAGCTCTATCCTGGCGGCTACGGTGTTAGGGGCGCTGAATGATTTCTGTGGCCTGAACTGGGACAAGCAGGGCATCGGCAGCCGTACACTGGTATTGGAACAGTTGCTCACCACAGGGGGCGGCTGGCAGGATCAGTACGGAGGTGTGCTGCACGGAGTGAAGCTGCTGCAGACGCAACCGGGATGGCACCAGGAACCGAAAGTGCGCTGGCTGCCGGATTACCTGTTCACGAGCGACGAGTACCGCAAGTGTCATCTGCTGTATTACACGGGCATTACGCGTACGGCCAAGGGCATCCTGGCGGAGATTGTGAAGGGCATGTTCCTGAACTCGAACCGTCACCTGCACCTGCTGGAGCAGATGAAGGGCCACGCCATGGATATGTACGACGCCATCCTGCGGAATGACTTCGAGGAAACGGGACGTCTGATACGGAAGACGTGGAAGCAGAACCAGCTGCTGGATGAGGGTACGAATCCGGCGGCGGTACAGGCCTTGACGGAACGGATTGACGACCTCTGCCTGGGATACAAGTTGCCGGGGGCCGGTGGCGGCGGTTACCTGTACATGGTGGCCAAGAATCCGGATGCGGCGGTGCGTATCCGCCGGATTCTGACAGAGGAACGTCCGAACGAACGGGCGCGCTTCGTGGAGATGAGTTTATCGAACAAGGGACTGGAAATCAGTAGAAGCTGAGATGGACCGGCCAATGAATACAAACAATAAATGTATGACCGATAACGGTCGCTCCGCTAAACAATATCAGTCAACTGCAAGAAGCACTACATAACTGGTACAGGGGAAAGCTACTGATTTACTTTTCTGCAAATTATTTGCTTTCCTTGTAAAAGCTGTACATTTTTGTTACTTTTGTATCAGTAAAGTTCTATCAAAAGATAAATGAAAAATCTAGATATACATATTAAAGCTTTAGGACCTATAAAAAATGCACACATCGAACTAGCTCCAGTGATGTTTTTTACAGGTGCATCCAATCTTGGAAAAAGTTACACAAATTTTTTGACCTACTATGTGTTCAACTTATTTTCCAGTGACAGATTAAAGGATTTTATTTCTTCACGAATCATAAATGACCAAAAGGACACGAAGTTCTTCCGTTTGTCATTTACTGAAGAAGATTTATGTCTGTGGATGAAAGAAGATGTAAAAAGATTTTTCATTTATCTGTTAAACTATCCAGATGTACCTTGTGACATTGATTTTAAATTCAGTGAAAAGAACAAAGCTTTCACTGTCAGTTATACAAGAGACCTTCACATAAAGGAGGCAGCAGAAGAATATTACTTGATGGTAATAGGAATCAATAACACACGCCATATTGCAGCAACTGCACACAAAAACAGGTTGCAGACGATTACATTGCAGATTGCCCGATATCTGGGAAAGGCTTTGCTAGATATTAGCATACGTTATTCCTACTTACTGCCGCCGGGACGAGCCTCTTTGTTAAATGAAAGTTTTACGACACAATCTCAGTCAAGTAAAACGGGCATGTATGACATCTTCATGAGGGATTTCGACCGCATCAACAATCTCAAAATGAACAATGTGCAGGAGTCACAAGCTCAAGAAAACCTGCAAACGGCCAACTCTATCCAAAATCTAATTGAGGGCGATTTAAGCTACAACAAGGAAGGAGTTGTCTTGAAAATGAAAGACAAGACAGAAGTTCCACTAAGTGCCGCTGCATCTTCAATCAAGGAACTGAGCCCGTTGCTGCTATGGATGCAAACAAATAATTATGGAAAGGATTCCATGTGCATAGAAGAACCAGAGGCACATGCTCATCCAGACATGCAATATCAAATAGCCGACTTGCTGACTTCCTGCATCAATAAAGGAGCATTCATGCAAATCACCACACATAGTGACTATTTGCTGGCAAGATTAAACCAATTAATCCGCCTGCATAATTTAAAACTGAAAAATGAACAGGAATTCAACCGGATATGCCAGAAATATCACCTGAACCAGGAACTGACATTGGACAAGAGAAAAATTAAAGCATATTACTTTCATAAGGATAAAGAAACGAAAGGCATTATCATAGAGAAACAGAATTTAGAAGACGGTATTCCATTTACAACTTTTTCGAATGCAGTACAAGAACAAATCAGTTGGGATGAAGTGCTTAACAATATAAACTAACTTATGCTTTTATACGATCATCTCATAAAAGTGTTTCACTCGGATCTTTTTGAAATAAGATATGGAGGCGGCATTTTTACCATAAAAGAGACAGACAGGAATGCATCTGTAAAAAAAATAGACATTGAATTTCATGGGCAATTGCTGGCTATCCATAACGGGATTTTTAATAAAACCGATTTTCTATTTCCTGAAGATGAAGAAACCGGTCCGGACCTGCCGAAATTACAACACGGATGCGACGGAGTGCTGGCCATTGAATGCAAAGAAACAAAATATCTGGTGTTTATAGAATTAAAGTCGGATTACACCTCGGATAATATAAGTAAAGCGGAAAAACAGATCTGTGCAAGCTATCTACGCATAGCAATGCTATTAAACGGTATTTATGGCATCAATCTTGACAACTATAAAAAATGTGGAATCATTGTATCGCACCCACTGAATACGGAAAAAATGACCAAGCTGCAGAAGAAAAAAAACACACAGCCTAATCAATTGTCACGATACGATAAACAGTGCTTCGCCTTCATAAGAAAACAAAGTTTTCCATTAAGAAGAGAATATGCCAGACTTTATAAATTACCTATTAAAAATTATTTATATTTTGACGAACTACCAACTTTCCATGTGGAAATTAGCCCAAGTAGCACACAAGGGAAATGCAATCTGAATAATATTTTAAAACAATTATAGGAACTATAGAGTACTTCTCATTAAAATTACTACATTTGCTACATAAGAATAAATAATATGATACCAAAAACATCAATCGTGGATATAACCGATGCTCAGGTTATTCAAAGCATTTGGGAAAAAGGTCTTGTTATCGAAGGGTATGACAAGAATATGTACCGACAAGACTTTGCTGGAGCGTGGATTTCACGTGATAAATATGGCGATACAAACAGTACTTTTGGATGGGAAATTGATCATGTATACCCAAAAGAATTAGGGGGCGATGACCATTTCATCAACTTAAGACCTATGAACTGGAGAAACAACAGAAGCAAAGGAACCGACTTTCCCAAATACCAAGGCACTATTACCTCCGAAAAGAACAGAAATATTGAAAAAGAAGTAAACTGTATGATCAGACAAAGCTTAGTTGAAGAATTGACTGATTTATACAACATTCAATGATAATATGATTAAAAGAATTAAAATAACAGAATTGTACGGTTTGTACAGCTATGATCTTATTATTCCCCAAAATCAAAATCTTACGATATTAACCGGACCTAATGGATATGGAAAAACAACAATTCTCCATATCATTGAACACTTACTGAAATGCGAGTTCTGGTTCTTCTATTTTCTGGATTTTAAAGAAATTACAATTCTGTTCGATTCAAACAAAGTAATTTCTATCTCCAAAAGTAACAAACAACAGATAGAAAACAAGCAACAAAATCATATTATAGCTAAAGAAAACGAGATGGAGGAAATTGAGACAAATGACTCCAAACCAACACAAGTTGATATCAAACTATCTGAAATTTCTGCTCTAAATGAAATCAGTGACATAGAAATATTCTCTGTCACAAATATCTATATCCAGCGTCTAAGGCGCTCATTTGCCCGATTAATGTTATATGACGAAAGCTATTCATTGGACTTAGCTGAAATATTGGAGACCAACTATAAATTAGAAGAAGATACATACTTGGAAAACCAATGCCGGAGTTTGTTTATGTTTTTACAAGAACGTAAATGTAACTTTGTAAAGGAACAAAGAATCATAACTTCCAACCCACACTCACCTAACGAAAAAAGAAGATTTACAAAAGAAAGTGAATATACAATAGACTCCATCGCTCAAGAGCTAAAAAACTTTTATTCGAATAAACAGCTGGAGTTTGCCATAAAAAGTCAAAAGATTGATACCAGCTTTATTCAAAGACTGGTCAACGAAGAATGTGAAACTTATGAAGACGCTATCTTCTATAAAAAGTTAGAAGAATTAAAGGAAAGATTACGAGCCTATCAGACCTACGGACTTATAAGAGAGACCAATATTCTGGAAAAATATCCAAAGGGACTAAAAAAAGTATTGTCTCTCTATCTCAATGATATGGAAAATAAAATCGAAGTCTTTGATTTGTTCTACAAGCAATTATCAACATTTGATAAATTCGTATCAGAAAAAGCATTGTCACATAAACATATCGGCCTAAACGCGGAAAAAGGGATTTGCATCTACAATGAACAAGATGATGAAATTCCATTGCACAAATTATCCAGTGGAGAACAAAATCTGATTATCCTATATTATAAGCTTATATTTACGGGAGAAAAAAATACGATTCTGCTAATTGATGAACCTGAAAATTCTTTACATGTAGCATGGCTGAGCCTGATGCTGAAAGACTACAAACTGATTGCAGAAAAGATGGGATGCCAAATAATCATAGCCACACATTCCCCTACTCTAATCGGAGACAACTGGGAGATAACATGTGACCTCTATGAAAACAACCAAACTGAAAATAAGTAACAGTCATGCCTGCAAGCTTAAAAGAGAATGTAAAAATACAAGATATTATTAATGAAATCAGATTGCAATGGAATACGTCTACTTACCACCATAAAGTATTAATAATGGTAGAAGGTAAGGATGACCAAACATTCTATTTCAAATTTTTTGAGCCTTATCAAAGTGAACTAAAGACATGCAAGGGCTGTAAAAAACTAAAGGATATTTATAACAAAATAAAAAGTTCTTTATCTATTGAGTGTATTGCTATTAAAGACAGTGATTTTGACCGGCTAAATAATGTTCCACCTATAGACGACGGATTCTTTTACACCGACTGCCATGACTATGAAATGATGTGTCTGGCCGATGAACTAGTAAAAAAAGAATTATTTGATAATCTGGCCATTATGTATGATGCCGATTTAATAGAAACAACTCTAAATGACTTAAGGTATCTTTCTTATTTCAAATGGTATAACTATACTTATAAAGCCTATTATGAGATGAAGGCTATAAAAGTAGAAAATGAATCGGTCGAAAACCTACGCAACTATTCTTATTTACATAATATAGCCCATGTCAGCTCTAGTAAATCAATCATTGACGAAGAAAGCCTCAACCAGTTTATTGCCTCAAAGACATCCCCCCCTTCGTATGAAATAACGAATGGACATGATTTTATCAAACGGTTATGCTACCGTCTGAAAACGAAAGAAGGACAACATAATATCAATGAAAATCAAATCAGACTGGTATTACACCCTTGTTTCAGAAAAGAGAATTTCCAACAAACCAAGCTGTATAAGGATATTAAAAATTGGGAAAGAAAAAAAGGCAGAAATATTCTGAAATAAGTATAGCTACAGAACATAAAAAAACGACACGGAAATGCTAATATGGAAAAGATTGGATTAGTAAGAACCAGGGACGGAAAGAGTTTCCTGGTTCCTTTTATTTTGATTACTTCCCTCTTTTTTCTGTGGGGAGTGGCACACAGCATTCTGGATGTGCTGAACAAACATTTTCAAGATACTCTGGAGATTACCCGCACGCGCTCGGCCCTGATTCAGGCGGTGGTGTACGGAGGGTATTTTATCATGGCACTGCCGGCAGGACGGATTATCCGCCGCTTCGGCTACCGCACGGGGGTGCTGACGGGCCTGGTGCTGTATGGCATCGGGGCGTTGCTGTTCATTCCGGGAGGACGGATTCAGTCGTTTGAGTTTTTCCTGCTGGCGCTGTTCGTCATCGGTTGCGGACTGACCTGCCTGGAAACGGCCTCGAACCCGTATGTCACGGTGCTGGGTGAACCGGAAGGCAGTGAGCGGCGCATCAACCTGGCGCAGTCGTTCAACGGGCTGGGCTGGATTTGCGGCCCGCTGGCAGGAGGCTTCTTCCTCTTTGCCGGAGGAGGTGACGTGACTACTCCTTACGCAGTGCTGGGTACGGTGGTGCTGTGCATCGCCATCCTCTTTTCGCGGGTGAAACTGCCGGAAATAGGCCGGGAAGCTGAAAACGGACAGGCTGAAGCGAGCGGGAAATCGCTGTGGAGAACGACCTCGTTCACGGTGGGACTGCTGTCGCTTTTCCTTTACGTGGCTGCACAGACGGGCATCAACAGTTTTTTCATCAACTATGCCACCGAAAATGCAGGTGTTTCGGCACAGGAGGCTTCGGTATGGCTGTCGTTCGGCGGCATGGGACTGTTCATGGCCGGACGCATGGGCGGAAGCTGGCTGATGCGCTTTGTGAAGGGAGAAAAAGTGCTGGCCGTTTGTGCGGCTGGTGCTTGTGTATGCATGGCGGCAGTCATTCTGATGCCGGGCGGAGCAGGATGGTATTTCCTGTTACTATGCTTTTTATGTGAATCAATTATGTTTCCTACTATTTTTTCCTTATCTTTGCGCCATGTTGGCACACAAACCAAACAGGCTTCTTCTTATCTGATTATGTCGATTGTAGGAGGAGCAGTGGCTCCCTTGTTAATGGGGCTTATAGCCGACCGTATTTCCATGGCAGTGGGATTTATCGTACCGCTGGTTTGCTTTATGGAAATCTGGGGATTCGCAACAAGATACAGAAAACTATCGTAATGGTTTTGTCACATTATCGTACACAGGCAACGGATTATCCACATAAACGCACACAAACGTATGCTGAAACTAAAAGATATAAAAATCGTTGAATCGAAGAAAGAGCTGGAGGCTCTTCCGGAAGGGAAACTGTTAATCAATACCATCAATGCGCACTCCTATAATACGGCTCTGAAGGATACGTTCTTTGCCGAAGCGCTGATGAAAGGGGATGCACTGATTCCCGACGGAGCAAGCATCGTGATGGCTTGCCGGAAACTGAAAGCGAAAAGCCAGCCGACAGAACGTATTGCCGGATGGGACTTGTTTACCATGGAAATGGAACGGCTGAACCAGAAGGGAGGTACCTGCTTCTTCATGGGAAGCAGCGAAAAGGTGCTGAATCTGATTCGGGAGAAAGCAAAAACGGTCTACCCCAACATCCGGATTGAAACGTACTCCCCACCCTACAAACCGGAATTCTCGGAGGAAGAGAACCGGGCAATCATCGAAGCCATCAACCGGGCTAATCCGGACTTGCTGTGGATTGGCATGACGGCTCCCAAACAGGAGAAGTGGGCATACCGCCATTGGAATGAACTGGACATTCACTGCCATTGCGGCACCATCGGTGCGGTGTTCGACTTTTTTGCCGGCACCATGGAACGGGCTCCTCTGTGGTGGCAGGAACATAGTCTGGAATGGTTATACAGACTGCTGAAAGAACCGAAACGGATGTGGCGCCGATACATTATCGGAAACACGTTGTTTATCTGGAATATCTTTAGAGAAATGTGACTAGCAAATCAGGGGTTGAAACACTAATAAAAAACATAGCGCATGAAAGCAAAATATGACGCCTATAACAGTTGGGTAAGCTTTTTTATCGTTACTTGTGAAACGCTTATTACGGGAGGATTGTTCTATCTGTTGTTTCTCACTACGGAAGATACGCCATGGCACAAGATATTGCAGGCACCGCACCTGCAGGTCATACTGACAGTAATGCTTTGCTACTTCGTATCGGCCATGCAGATTGGCGTGGTACTTTACCGGCGTAAGGTATATGCCTACCAGATTCTGGGTAAGGTATTGAGAAGTACAATCTGCTTCGGAGTATTGTCGGGGGTAGTGCTGGAGCTGGGACGATTTATGGATGCCTGGTCGTATTTCTACCTGACTTTTTTAGGGCTGCTGTTTATTTCGCTGTCTGTATTCCGTATCCTCATGCGATGGGGGTTGAAAAGATACCGTTCGAAAGGTGGTAACCTGCGCTATGTGGTGCTGGTGGGTAGTTCGGAGAACAACCGCGAACTGTATTATGAACTGACGACTCAGGACTGGACCGGATTCAGGGTAAAAGGGTATTTCGACTTTGAGCCGAACCTAAAATTTCCACAGGAGTGTCCGTACTTGGGAAAGCCTCAGGACGTGAAAGAATACCTGGAAAAGAACGGAAACACGCATTACCTGTTCTGTTGTCTACCTTCAAAGGAGCATGTCATTATCCGTTCGCTGATTGATTACTGCGAGAACCACCTGGTGCATTTCTATAGTGTGCCGAACATTTACAACTACCTGCAGAACCGTGTATACTTTAACATGGTGGGCAACGTGCCTTTCCTGAGCCTGCGACCGGACCCGCTGAGCCGGACGGGCAACAAGATGCTGAAACGGGCGTTTGACATCGTATTCTCACTGCTGTTTCTGTGTACGCTCTTCCCGATTATCCTGCTCATAGTAACCATTATCACCAAACTGACCATGCCGGGACCGGTGTTCTTCAAGCAGAAACGAAACGGACTGAACGACAAGGAGTTCTACTGCTATAAGTTCCGAAGCATGAGGGTGAACACGCAGGCCGACTCGCTGCAGGCTACCAAGGATGACCCGCGCAAGACACGCTGGGGAAACATCATGCGAAAAACGAGCATCGACGAACTGCCGCAGTTTATCAATGTGCTGCTGGGTGACATGAGCGTGGTAGGCCCCCGCCCGCACATGCTGAAACACACGGAGGAATATTCGAAACTGATTAACAAGTATATGGTGAGACACTTCGTGAAGCCGGGTATCACGGGCTGGAGCCAGGTGACGGGCTATCGCGGAGAGACCAAGGAGCTGAAGGATATGGAAGGACGTATCCGTGGAGATATATGGTATATCGAACACTGGAGCTTCGGTCTGGATTTGTTTATCATCTATAAAACGGTAGCAAACGCCATACACGGGGAAAAGAACGCATACTAAAAACTAAAAATAAGTTAACGACTGAAAAATTCTACCATATTTATGATATAGAATCATGTTTTATATCATACTTTTGTAGTATGTTTTTATGACACAAAATAAAATGAAAAGACTTTGGTTCTTAATTGGTTTGGGCAGTCTTCTACTTACGTATCCGCTTCAAGAGATAAAAGCACAATACACATTGGGGACAACAGGTATGCTCAATGTGCCTTCGGCAGAAATGAACAATACAGGAAGGCTTATGGTGGGAGGAAACTTTCTGCCCAAAGGTATGAATCCGTTCGACTTTCATACGGGAAATTATTTTGTGAACCTGACATTCTTTTCATTTTTAGAACTGACTTACCGGGAAACGCTGCTAAAGACATCGTACATGACGGACAAACCCAAATATAATCAGCAGGACCGGTCAATGTCAATCAAGTTGCGACCTGTCAAAGAAGGAAAATGGTGGCCAGCTCTGGCCATCGGTGCCAATGATCCTTTCAAAAGTTTAGGAAAGAATTACTACCGAAGTATCTATGGCGCAATTACCAAGCATTTTTTATTCGGCGCACATGAACTGGGCGTGACAGCCGGCTATCAGGGATGGACGGGCGACAGAAACACGCTAAAGAACGGAGTGTTCGGAGGTATCACCTACCGCCCTGCATTCTGCAAGCAATTGTGCGTGATAGCGGAATATGACACACGCGACTTCAATGTAGGATTAACGGCGCGCCTGTGGAACCACCTGTCACTGCATGCGTTTACGGGAGGTTTTACCTCGATTGCCGGCGGAGTGAGATATGAATGTACATTGTTTCACTAAAGAAGGGAGAGCTGAAGGATGAAAAGAAAGATGAAAACAATGTGCATGGCGCTGCTAGGAGTGACGGCACTGCATGCGCAAGTGGACATGAAACTGGCAGAACTGGGCATGGAGAATATACGCACGGCACATACGGAGAAAGGGGTGGCCGTGGCTTTTGAAGATCGGGCGTTCAGAAGTTCGTATGAAGGTGTGGGACACGCGGTAAAAGCGGCATTGGATGGCATGACGGAAGACGGAGAGTTGCGTATGGCGGTGATGGATGCCAACGGATTACCACAACTGGAGATTTACATGGACCGGACACTGGTAACAAATTACCGCAAGGGAAAGATGAGCCTGCGAGAAGCATTTGAACAAATGCAGCTGAGCTGCGGAACAGACGGCACACTGGCATTGCTGAAGGATTCGGAAACGGAAGCAAAGAGTGCCTGGCGGCCAGATCTGGTAGTCTACCCCCACTTGTTTTTAGAGAATACGAGCTTTGACAAATTATACAGATATGCCATCGCACTGGCACCTGCCATTGAAATGCCGCTCTGGAAAGGGGCGGAACTGACTGCTCAGGTGATGTTGCCCATCGTGGGAAACCAGAAAGGGGAACTGAAGCAAGTGCGTCCTGGAGTGGTAGCTCTGAAACAGGGATTTTACCTGAAAAAGAACTGGACGCTGAGCATCACGGCCGGACAGTTTACCAACCATCGTCTGGGAGGAGTTGCCGATGCGAAATGGCGGACAGACAACGGACGATGGGAGTTAGGAGCCAAAGCAGGCCTCACGGTGTTCTCGTTGTTCGTGGACCGCGAATGGTCGGTAACACGAAAGCCGAAACTGGATGCCCGGGTATACGGAAGGGTGTATGTACCCCGATGGAATACGGAACTGACTGGCGAAGCGGCACGCTTTGTGTATGGCGACTATGGAGTGAAAGGCAGCATGGTGCGACATTTCGGCGAATGTACCGTAGGAGTTTACGCCATGTATACAGAAGGCCATGTGAACGGGGGATTTAATTTCGCCATTCCACTGCCGGGAAGAAAATATAACCGCTGGAAGGGTATGAGAATCAAACCGGCAGATTACTTTACGTATGAATATGGTATGGTGGCCTGGGGAGAATATATAGACAAGAATTTAGGAGTATCGTACACCACCGGAACCGGAGAAAACCGGACAAGAGGTTTCTACCAGCCGGAATACATCCGATATTTCTTGATAAAAGACTGTGACAGATTTGAAAATTAATAACTTAAACTAAGTAATAAAACAATGAAAACAACAAAGTTTATGACAATGGCACTTCTGCTGGCTGCAGCTAGTGCCGGTATGAGTTCTTGTTCTGTAAGCGACAATGAAAAAAGTCCGGAACAGGTAGAAGACCCTATCAAGGATGCAGTGGAATACTACATCGTGGGTAAAGTAACAGCCAACAACAGCGCTTTGAGCGGAGTAACAGTTTCTACTTCGGGACTGGATGCCGTAACTACGGATGCCAACGGTCAGTTTACACTGACTGTAGAGGAACAGAAGGAGTACACACTGGAATTTACAAAAGACGGTTACCTGAAAGCCTCTACCATCGTGAAGTTAAGCGGACTTTCTAACCGTTCAAGTGTGGCTGTGTCTGTACAGATGACACAGAAAGCAGCTGAGGAAGATATTCCGGCTAACCAGAATGTATTGGTAGAAGCAAACAGCACTAATCACACTACAGAGGTAAGCAACGCAGCAAATGCCGATGCTGTAGCTAATATCGCTACTGTGGGTGCTTATATTCCGAAGGAAACTATAGAAGCTGGCACAAAGATTTCTATGACTCAGTATGTACCGGAAGTTACTTCTACTCAGGTAGCCCAGAACTCTTCTGCTCCGGTGATGGCTGTTTACGTAGAAACTATTGGTGGAGACATCACTGCTACAACTGCTAATCCGGTAGTGTTGAGCGTGAAGAACCCGACAACAGACGGTACTCACTTCGAAAGCATGGAAGTGTATGCTGATGCCACTTCAAGAGCAAGTGCTAACCTGGGTACTGCAAATTACAATGCCGCAACTCAGAGCTATGACCTGGAACTGACTTCTGGAACACTGAGCGGAAGCTATGAATTCCGTGTGTCTTACACTCGTACAGCAACTGCAAAGACTTCAGTAATCAAGGAAGGTAAAGTGGACAACAGCGGTAACTTCGAAGCAAAAAAAGACGTGACTATCGCTTATTCTGCACAAATGGGTTGGACTTACACAGCTGCTCCGACCGGAGGTCTGACTAACCTGATGAAAAATGCCATCGCTTCACAGGAAGGTACAGAAGGTACTTACACCATGAACTACGAAGAAGTGACCAACGTAAGCGGTAACAGTATCATGTACTGGAAAGCTGAAAACAAATACAATGAAGTGACTTACACTTTCACACTGAACAATGGTACAGCAACTGCCAAGCTGAAAAAATATACCGGTGCTGGATTTACTTATACAAATGAAACAGCTAACCAGCACTCTGGCGGTACCAGCTCAACTGGTAACGCTCAGTAAGCTTAGCGTGTAGTTTATCTCACTATTGAACTGAAAGACTGTCTTCCAATGATTCCCCAGAAGAGGAAGGCAGTCTCCCCTATTGGATTATTAAGTAACGTCAAAACGAAAAAGACAATGAAAAAAAGTATCGTGTGCGCAATGGCAGGTGTTTTGCTGTCGGCAAGCGCAATGGCACAGAATGATAACACATTCCAGAAAAACAACTGGTTTGTGACGGGAGGTGTTTCTACAGAAGGATTTATGAATACAGACGGATACATAACTGCAGCCGGAAAATTGGGAGCTGGTATCTGGATTAATCCTTGGCTGGGACTGAAACTGGAAGGAGTGGCTGGCGGACTGCACCTGCTGGATAACAATAGCGGACAGGTGTTCGGCGGACATCTTACTTACATGGCACGCCTGTATGGAGCCAAGACTTACAAGCCATTCAACCTGAACCTGGCACTCGGCATGGGATTCTACCACTACAAAACAGGAGATGTGTTAGACAAGTATACTTATATGAATACGCTAAACGGCAACTTCGGTATTCAAGCTGTATACAACATCACTCCGCAGTGGAGTATCTATGCAGAACCGGGATTGAGCATACAACCGAAATATTACAATCCGGACAAGAAAAAGGATGCAGCTTTATCCGGCTATCTGACTGCAGGTATTACTTATACATTCAAGGAACAATTCAAGGGTGCCAGCAAAACTGTATCGGCAGCTGAAATGGAGTTGGTACAGAGCCAGCTTAGAAGCATGAACGAAGAAAATGCCAACTTGAGAAAGCAGGTAAACGCACTGGAAGAGGAAAAACGCAATCGTCCGGCTGCTGTCGCTCCTACTACTCCTGCTGACAACAAACTGCAGGATGCAACTGAATATGTGGCTTTCTTCAACATCAATAAGGCTTACCTGAGCGACAAAGAAGCTGTGAACCTGGAAGCATACGCCAACCTGATTAAGAAATATCCTGAAAACAAATTCATCATTACAGGATATGCCGACAAGCAAACTGGCTCAGCAGAATTCAACGAACGCCTGAGTAAGTTGAGAGCAGAAGCCGTATACAATACGCTGGTTGACAAATATGGTGTAAACAAGAACCAACTAACTATGGAATATAAAGGTGGTGTTGACACTATGTTCCGCGAAAATCCGCGTCTGAGTCGCGCTGCCATCATCCGAATGGTAAAATAAAACATCTCTTTATAATTCAACTTCAGAACTGCGACAAGTATACTTGTCGCAGTTCCTTATTCAGGTCTTTTTACTATAGAAAAACGGCAAGGGGAAACCGTCATTACGATATATATCCAAATATAATCCTGATTACATAAAAATCGAAAAACTTTAAAAAATACGACTATGTCACTTAGATCTTTTTTAAGCAGCCGCACAGGTAAGAATTTCTATAACATCTGCTATTGCTGGGGTGCCTGTCTGGTCATTTTAGGAGCTGTGCTGAAAATAATGCATGCTCCCTACGACAACCTTTTTCTGATGATTGGTTTGTTTACAGAAGTATTCATCTTTTTTATCTCTGGTTTTGACGAGCCTTCACGCGAATATAAATGGGAACGTGTATATCCTATTCTGAATGACAAAAATGCCAATACAGATCCTACCGTGACCAAATATAATGTGAAAAACGTCATGAACTCAACTCACAGCAAAGCATTGCAGCAGCTAAACAAGAACGTGGAAACACTGAACGAATTGTATATCAACAAGCTGAATGAGATGTATGAAGCGCAAATCAAACAGCTCAAAAACGGAGCAAGTAGCGCAGACTTACAGGAATCGACTCGTAAACTGGCTGATGAAATCGCAGTACTGAACGAGAAGTACAAAAAGATGTTGGAAACAATGAACTAATTCGAAACTATGGCTAACTACAAATTGCCGCCAAGGCAGAAAATGATCAACCTGCTGTATGTAATCCTGATTGCCATGCTGGCCATCAACATTTCCGGAGAAGTGCTGGATGGTTTCATCACTGCCAATAAGGACATGAAACACAACGTAGAAGGATTGAAAGAATACAACGAGGTTCTGGAGAAACAACTGGCGGAAAGTAAAAATATGGAATTGGCCCGCAAAACGGCCGAAATGAAGGAAAAACTGCTAAAATTCAACGAACTGATTGAAAACCTAGAACATGAAGTACGCCTTATGGCCAAGGAAAGCAGTTTTTCGGAGAATTTGGAAGTAGACGATGACCTGAGAGCCGTGGCTGTCGTTATGCTGGAACAGCAAAATGCATCAAAGCTGAAATCGGAAATCGAAACCTTCAAAAAGGAATGTATGCCACTGGTTAATAATGAAACCAGTCGCAAGGTGATTGAAAACTTGCTGAGCACTGATGTACACCAACAAGGTAAAACTTGGGAAGAAGAACACTTTGCCAATCTGCCGGTTATCGGATGTGCCATGATGATGAGTAAAATAGAAAAGGATATGTGGCTCGCACTCAACGAGGTGATGCGCTGCGTAACCGGGAAAATAGAAATTAATGACTCTATCCAGCAAAAGAAGGTTAACGAAAACAATCAGGAAACTGAAACGCATCTGTTAGAAACATTCATCGCAGAGCTGGAAAAAAGAAACTTGCTGAACCAGAAAACCGTGGAAGGTAAAGAAGGAACTGAACAGGTTTTTGTGATGACAGAAAACCAGGCACCACTTTTTGCCAACTATGAGAACAAAGTGAACGTGACTGTACTTTCGAAGAAACAGAACAGACTCCAAGTGAGCATGACGCACGGAAAAGTGCGCAAAGAGGGTAACAGCTACGTGCTGATTCCGAACGGAAAGAGCCGCACAACAACTCTGACTGTAAAGAACGGAAAGCAGACACTAGCACAGTACGAATATAAGGTACTACCCTTGCCTGCACCTGCACCTGCACTCGTATATACAGCCCCGAACGGACAGCAGAGGGAGTATCGACATAGCGTACCTTTGAGCTGTAAGGAAATACAATCTATCAGTGAAGTCAAATTGCAAATGACCGACGGCGTGGATACGAAGGAAACAATAGCCGGATTCGACCTGATGCTGATAAAAAATGGCAATAAAACGGTACAGATGGCTCATGCAAACAGCAACAAGCTGACCAATGAGATGAAAAAGATATTGGGCAACGTAGTGAAAGGAGACAAATTGTTCTTCACCAACATCACCCTGAAAGGAAACGGAACTCCAACCAGACAGACGGTTTCTGTCAATGTGATTCCGATGTAACTTAACGCATAATTTTTGGCAAGATGACAAAATTAAATATCGTGCTGGCAGCCGGAGCTTTCCTGCTGTCGACAAGCGCAATGGCGCAACAAAAGGATGACTTCCAGAAAAACAACTGGTTTGTAACGGGAGGCGTGCACACAGAAGCGCTGATGAACACGGACGGATATGTAACTGCTACCGGAAAGCTAGGTGGCGGTATCTGGTTGAACCAATGGGCCGGACTGAAACTGGAAGGAGTATTCGGAAATACGCATTTGTTGGAACACAGCCGTGGACAGGTGTTCGGTGCACAACTGAGCTATATGACTCACCTATATGGAGGTAACAACTACCGTCCGTTCAACCTGAACGCACTGCTAGGGGTAGGATTCTATCACCATAACTTCGGAGATATTCTGAAGAAGTATTCGTATATGAACATTCTCACCGGTAACTTGGGCATACAGGCTGTGTATAACATCACTCCGAAATGGAGTGTTTACCTGGAACCGGGCCTGCTGCTGCAACCGCAGTACTATGACATCAACGACAAAAATAAGCTGGTCCCATCGTTTTATCTCAGTGCGGGTGTGAGCTATACGTTCAAGAATATGTTCAGCAAATGGAAAAAACATACTTCTCAGAAAGTCTCTACGCAAGAATTCAATCAGATGAATGAACAGATTAACGAAATGAGAAAGCAAATCAATAACTTGCAGGAAGAGCTAGAAAACGCAAAGGTGGTGAACAGCAACCAACGTATCATACTGGAACCTATGCGCGAGATGCCTTCTGTCGCAGTACTGTTTGATGCCATGGGAAGCTCTCTGAGCTACGAAGAGCTTGAAAAGTTACAAGACATAGGTACCTGGATGCAGGATCATCCAAACAGTATCACCATTGTGCCTTTTGCAGATTCTCAGGCTCAGGATGCAGCAGTGCAACAAGTAAAAGATATGCGCGTAGCAGCTATTCGCAAAGTGCTTACCGAACAGTTTGGCATTGACAACAAACGCATCCTGGTTTCTACTCCTGAAAAAATGGGATACATAAACAAAACAGGACAAGAGGCTTTAATCATATTCATGACGGAATAAGGATAGAAATAACGAAAAAAGGGAACCGGCTGCCTCAACAAAGGGGTAGCCGGTTGTTTTTTATCTTTTTTTTCCTACATTTGCAAACTAACCTTTTTTACGTAACTTTTTAAACGAATTTAGATATGATCATAGCTGTTGACTTTGACGGTACTATTGTGGAACACCGCTATCCGGAAATCGGACGGGAAAAGCCTTTTGCCTTTGACACACTGAAAATGCTGCAAAAAGAGGGGCACCGGCTGATTTTGTGGACTGTAAGAGAGGACAAGCTGCTGGAAGAGGCCGTGGATTTCTGCCGACAGCATGGAGTGGAATTTTATGCGGTCAATACGAACTATCCGGAGGAACAGGAGGCGCATCAGCACTTCTCGCGGAAGCTGAAGGCGGATGTATTCATTGACGACCGCAACCTGGGGGGGATGCTCGACTGGGGAAGCATTTACCGCCTGATACATTATCACCTAAAAATTGCGGATCTGGTGGCCGAAACGCTGGATGAAAGGCTGGAAGAGGGCATCGAACGCCGGAAACAGGAGAAGAAGAAAAGACAAGGCTTGTTTGGCAAGCTGTTCGGATGAGACACATCCGGAGAAGATACGAAAGAAGCTGTTTCACACACGGAGCATTCCGACAGTGAAACAGCTTCTTTTATTGTATCCCTTTTGGGGGAGAATTATTCTACGTAGAGCACCAGTCCCTTGAGGTATTCGCCTTCCGGATGGTAGATATTGACCGGATGGTCGCCCGGCTGGGTGAGCTGGCGAAGGATGCGCACGCTGCGTCCGCTCTGTGCAGCAGCGGTAAACACGGCGTTACGGAAGTCCTGCTTGTTCACCACCTGCGAGCAGGAGAAAGTGAAGAGGATGCCGCCCGGACGTATCTTTTCGAAGGCCTTGGCATTGAGTTTGGTGTAACCGCGAAGGGCATTGCGCAGGGCATCGCGGTGCTTGGCAAAGGCCGGCGGGTCGAGGATAATCAGGTCGTACTGGTCGCCCATGCGGTCGAGGAACTTGAAGGCATCTTCCGCAAAGGCCTGGTGACGGGTATCGCCAGGGAAGTTGAGGGATACGTTCTCGTTGGTCAGGTCGATGGCCTTGGCAGAGCTGTCTACCGAGTGAACAAGGTTGGCCCCTCCCCTCATGGCATAGAACGAGAAGCCGCCGGTGTAGCAGAACATATTGAGCACGTTACGGCCCTTGGCATAGCGTTCCAGCAGGGCACGGTTCTCGCGCTGGTCGACGAAGAAACCGGTCTTCTGTCCCTTGAGCCAGTCTACGTGGAACTTGAGTCCGTTCTCCATGGCCACGTTCTCCGGACTTCCGCCTTTGAGGAAGCCGTTTTCGGTAGCCAGCAGGTCGGCCTTGAAGGGCAGCGTGGTTTCTGATTTATAATAGATGTGCTGGATGACGTCGCCCATCACTTCTTCGAGGGCTTCGGCCACTGCCATACGGTCGAGGTGCATACCGGCAGAGTGTGCCTGCATGACGGCGGTATGGTCGTACACGTCGATAATCAGTCCGGGCAGGTTATCGCCCTCGCCGTGTACCAGACGGTAGGTGTTGTTCTGAGGATTGCCCAGCACGCCCAAGGCACAGCGGAGGTCTTTGGCCACCTGCAGGCGGCGTACCCAGAACGCGTGGTCGATGGGTTCCTGACGGAAGGAAAGCACACGCACGGCGATGCTTCCAATCTGGAAATGTCCGCAGGCAATGAATTCTTTCTTGGAGGTGTAGACATCTACTACTTCACCTTCTTCCGGCTCTCCTTCCACACGGGCGATGGCTCCGGAAAAAACCCAGGGATGGAAACGCTTGAGCGATTCTTCCTTTCCGGGTTTGAGAAATACTTTCTTATAGCTCATTTGTATGGTTTAAGTGATTAATCTTCGAGGGGTTGCGGGAGAACTTCCGTACGTATCACACGGTACTTGCCCGAAAGGCGAAGTTCTTCCAGGTATTGATAAATGCGCACGCAGGCCCAGGCATCGGTGGCGGCATAGAGCTGCTGTGCCTCGGTCAGGGTGTCGGCCTCCCAGTTGGACAGGCGCTGGCTCTTGGAAATCTTCTCCTGAAAGAGGAGGGCATAGATTTTCTGCAGGCTCTTTTCTTCGATGCCGAAAGAGGCCACGTAGTCCTGCAGTTCCACCCAGTTGCCCATGCGCGGGTCTTTCTGGTTGCGGCGGCGCAGCATGGCGAAATCGTCTTTCAGCGACAGGCCGATTTTGAGCACGTCGTTCTGAAGGAACTCTTCCAGGAAATCCGGCAGTCCGAGGTGGTTCAGGCGGAACAGGAAGCAGGTGTCGTAAGTAGAGACCTGCAAGAGGGCCACCTTGTTGACGGCTCCCTTCCGGAACGAAGGGCGTGTTTCGGTGTCCACCCCCACCAGTACATGGGTATTGAGGTAATCGATGGCCTTGCGGGCCTCGGCCTCGGTGTAAATCACGAAGATGCGACCGGGGAAAGAGACTTTGGGTAACTCCGCAACGATTTTCTTATCTATTTTACTCTGTAGTTCTACCATTCAGTTTACGGGTTTAGGGTTATTCGTCGTCGCCCATGTCAAGGCCTTCGTAGAGTTCTTCTTCGGTGCAGTTGTCTTCGTAGAGTGCAGAATCTTCCTCTTCCTGACTGCTGTGCGAAAGCTGGCGGTATTTCACGTCGTGAAGGGCACGCATCACGTTGACCAGGCGCTGTCCCCAGAACTCGGCAAAGAGTTCACGGCAGATGGCTAAGGAGTCGTTCATGGTGTGCTCCAGGCCTAACTGGAACACGCAGATGAAATCCTTGATGGGCTGGTAAATGTCGGCCAGGCTTTCGGAAATGTTCTGATGGATGGGGGTATCACTATAGGCCATGTCATCGAGGAACACTTCGAGATAGTCATCGTATTCGCCCAAGAGAGAGGCGATGGAACCGCGAAGCACTTCGTAATCGGTCTCGGTCACGAAGGTTTCCGGGTCGGCATCTTCCATCCGCTCGCAAGCAGGAAGCAACGAAGCCTTCAGGTATAAAAGGGGAAGGAGTTTCAGGGACTTGTCGACGAAATCCCGACAACGCATATCGGACACACGCTCCATAAATCCACAGAACTCGGCAGCCACTGTCACGAACTCGACTGCATTTTTATCGAATATTACTTGAGAGTTTTTTTCTTCCATATTCATGCTAATTGACGTGCAAAGGTACAAAAAAAATTTCTCAGTTTTAGTTTTATTCGTACATTTGCATGTATGTTTAGCTAATTCGAATCATCATGCAAACAAAAAAAACAGATACAAGCAAAAGTGAAAAAGCGGCTGCCATGGCCGGAAAAACATGGACTATCCTGAAAAGTGAGACTACCGCGTTCGTCATCGGACTGCTCTGCGTCATCTTCGGCGTGTACTTGCTGCTGGCTTTCAGCTCGTTCTTCTTTACGGGAGGAAATGACCAGAGCATTCTGTCGCATCCCAACCCGTCGGAGCTGCTGGAAACGGGCAACCGCATACAGAACTATGCCGGGGCACGGGGAGCGCAGCTGGCGCAGTTCCTGATTAACGACTGCTTCGGGTTTTCGGCTTACTGTATCATTATCTTCTTAGTGGTGGCCGGCATGAAGCTGATGAAGGCGTATGAGTTCCGCATCCGTTACTGGTTCTTAGGCTGTGCCACGGTGATGGTGTGGCTCTCTGTAACCTTAGGATTTGCATTCGGAGGACTGTTAGAAAATTCTTATATTTATCCGGGGGGACTGCACGGCTACAACGTGAGCCTGTGGATTCGCTCGCAAATCGGTGCGCCGGGATTGATTTTAGTGCTATTAGCTACCGCCATATTGTTCGGCGTAGCACTGACCCGACAGACCATGGGCGTGGTGAGAAAGGCACTGCATCCGCAAAAGGGTAATAATAACGCAGCCATGGCAGAGGAAGTAACTCCCCAGCCGGAGCCGACTTACCGGAAGCCGGTAGTGGACGAACCGGAAACGACCGTTGCGGAGGATGAATCGGATAAGAAGGAAAAGAAAGAAAGTTTCTGGAAGAGCTGGACGCACCGGAAACCGAAACAGAAGAAAGAGGAGGAAGAGACTCCACAAGAAGAAGAGGAGAAGGTGACTGAACCTGTCAAGGAGGAACCAGAGAAGGTGGTCGTGAAAGAGGAACCGGCACCGGAGCGCGTCATCGACCTGCCCATTGATACCGAGGAAGAGGATGAGAAGAAGCACCCTTTTGAGGTGAAGCCGGCCCTGGAGGAAGACTTCGACAAGGAAGAAGAGGAGCCGGCATTTGAGGTCAGCAACGATACCAAGGAAGAGGATCAGGCTTACCGGGGAGACGTATCGCAGCCGTACAACCCGCGTCTGGACCTGGAGTTTTACCGCTTCCCTACCCTCGATTTGCTGAATACGTATCAGAACGACGATCCGGACATCGACATGGAGGAACAGAATGCCAACAAGAACCGCATCATCAAGGTGCTGCGCAGTTTCGGCATTGAAATCAGTTCCATCAAGGCCAGTGTGGGTCCGACCATTACCTTATATGAAATTACGCCGGCAGAAGGGGTACGTATCTCGAAAATCCGTAACCTAGAAGACGACATCGCCCTGAGTCTTTCGGCACTGGGTATCCGTATCATCGCACCGATTCCGGGCAAGGGTACCATCGGTATCGAGGTGCCGAACGCAAACCCGCACATCGTGCCCATGAGTTCCATCCTGACCAGCAAGAAGTTCCAGGAAACCACGTTCGACTTGCCGGTGGCACTCGGAAAGACCATTACCAACGAGGTGTTCATGGTGGATCTGGCCAAAGCGCCCCACATGCTGGTGGCCGGTGCGACAGGTCAAGGTAAGTCTGTGGGACTGAATGCCATCGTGACCTCCCTGCTCTACAAGAAGCACCCCAGTGAACTGAAGTTCGTCATCATCGACCCGAAGAAGGTGGAATTTGCCATCTACGCACCGATTGAGCGTCACTTCCTGGCCAAGTTGCCCGACGGAGAGGATGCCATCATCACCGACGTGACGAAGGTGGTACAGACACTGAACTCGCTGTGTGTGGAAATGGACAACCGTTACAAGCTCTTGCAGAACGCGGGATGCCGTAACATCAAGGAATATAACGCGAAGTTTATCAATCGCCAGCTGAATCCGGAGAACGGTCACCGCTTCCTGCCTTACATCGTCATCATCATTGATGAGTTCGGCGACCTGATTATGACAGCCGGCAAGGAGGTGGAACTGCCTATCTGCCGTATTGCCCAGCTGGCCCGTGCAGTGGGTATCCACGCCATCATCGCTACCCAGCGTCCGACCACGAACATCATTACGGGTACCATCAAGGCCAACTTCCCGGCGCGTGTGGCTTTCCGTGTGGCTTCCATGATGGACTCACGTACCATTCTGGACCGTCCGGGTGCACAGCAGCTCATCGGTAAGGGTGACATGCTCTACCTGCAAGGAAACGACCCGGTGCGCGTGCAGTGTGCGTTTGTCGATACGCCGGAAGTGGAACGCATCGCGGAATTCATCGGCAAGCAACAGGGTTATCCTACAGCTTTCATGCTGCCGGAATACGTGGATGAGAATGCAGAACCCAGCAGTGCAGCCGACGTGGACATGAACCGTCTGGACCCGCTCTTTGAAGAAGCGGCCCGTCTGGTCATCTACCACCAGCAGGGTTCCACTTCGCTGATTCAGCGTAAATTCTCCATCGGCTACAACCGTGCGGGACGTATCATGGACCAGCTGGAAAAGGCGGGTATCGTAGGTCCGGCCAACGGTAGCAAGGCGCGCGATGTGCTTTGTCTGGATGAAAATGATTTACAAATGAGAATGAGCAGCCTGAAGGATTAACCGGGCTGCCCTCTAACCCCTAAAAACGATTGTGACAGGTATGAAAAAGATTTTTCTTCTCGTCCTGCTGATGGGAGTCGCCTTGTGTCAGGCTGTGGCCCAACAGGATGCAAAAGCTGAAAGCATATTAAGCAAGATGGCGGACAACTACCGGAAAGCCGGCGGCATCAGTCTGACTTTTGGAGGTACACAACACGGAAAGCTGTTGCTGAAAGGCAACAAGTTCTGCCTGGAGAGCGGAGGCATCAAGACCTGGTTCGACGGAAAGACGCAGTGGAGCTACGTGGAACAGAATGAAGAGGTGAACGTGTCATCCCCCACCCCGGAGGAAATACAGAGCGTCAACCCGTATGCGCTGCTGACAGCCTACAAGAAGGGCTTCAACTACCGCTACGTGGGCGAAAAGACCCGTCAGGGAAAGCGGGGACATGAAATCATCCTGACCCCGAAGACCTCGCAGGACATTAAAAGCATCACACTGAACGTAAAGGAAAACAGTTCGCCCGTGTACATTGCCATCCAGCTGCAGAACGGAGAGAAACAAGAGTTTCAGATTTCGTCGTACCGCACGGGAGTGAACCTGCCCGACGCGGTGTTCCGTTTCGACAAGAGCAAGTATCCGGGAGCGGAAATCATTGATTTACGATGACATCATCCGATGTATCGAGAATAGAACTTTGAGCTAAGTAAGAGGGGGTTTCGGCATAGATATACATGACGCTGCCCCCTTTTATCGCATCTATAATGGGGCGCGACACGGAAGTGGGCAGTGCCGGACATCCGAAGCTCCGTCCCAACCGTCCGCCACGACTGGCCACGGATGGGTCTGCGTATGAAGCCCCGTGCACCACAATGGCACGTTCACGGGCCCGGTCGTTAATCCCTTTCTCCAGTCCGTCGAGAATGAGCGAATACCCGTTTCGTCCCTGATAGGTGGAAGCCGTCAGGTAAAAGCCCAATGAACTCTTGTAGGAGCCGTATTCATTGGAAAAAGAGGTAGCATAGTTTCCGCCGCTGTTCTTGCCGTGTGACACTACTGAAGAATACAGCATCCGGCGATGCTTCATGTCGAACACATACAGGCGCTTTTCCGTAGAAGGCTTGGAAAAGTCAATCAGGGTCAGCACATCGCGCTTGCGGTTCTTGATGCGGTTGTACCCCGTCACAGCCTGTTTGAAGGCCCGCCAGTTGACCACTCCCTCCAGTTGCATGGAATGATAGAGCGACACGACCTCATCGGCCGCCTTGACCGCTGCTACAGGGGATTCGGTAGGAACAGACTCTCCTTCCGCCGTGAAATACGCACAGGGGAAAGACAGGAACATGGCAGAAAGAAAAAATTTGATGATATGATTTTGCATGACTTTTTACGACCTGAAAAATATTCGGCCGCAAAGTTACGGATTTTCTGCCCTTCTTCTTCCGTAAAGAGAGTTAATTTTATAGAAATCACTCGATTACAATCACCAGCGACCGTTCCGTCGGTGCCCAGTCGTACACAAACTTGGCATGCGAGGTGGCATTGCGCACACACATGTGCGAACGGGGCGTGGTGCCCAACGACCAGCTGTATTCAATCATCGCCGTGCGAGGCACGTTGACTGGCACCCCGTGAATGTAGGCCCCGTTAGTGAAGCGGCTGGCATACGGTGCATAGCCTCCGGTGGCCGCAGAACCGTCTTTCAGGAACACCATACGCGACTTTTTCTGCTGCACCACAAACATGCCGAGCGGCGTTTCCTGCGCATACGGCGGACGGTGCATGCCCGTAGTGGCCGGATTCATGCTGCGGATGGCCCAGGTACCTTCTTCCAGACGTTCCAGGGTGGCAATGTTCTGGTCGCCCCGGTCCACCACTACCACGTGATTAAACTGTGTACTGTCGGACAAGAGCTTGACGTAGCGGCGCGGCACCCACCATTCTCCCTCGATGGAGACCGGTGACACGCGATAGAAGCTGCCCGTCTCGCCCAGGAAAGACACCAGCGCCCCGTCGCGTCCGTAGCGTTCGGGCACCAGCGTATCCGAAGGAAGATACAGCGGCACCGACTGATAACGCTCCACTCCCAGCGTATCGGCAATGCGCCGGTACACATTCTGCGTGTATTTCCGCACCAGCGGAGCTTCACGGTTCACATTCTTGTAATTCTGGAATATCGCCCAGCGGTTGGCATCGTACTGAAGATTCTCGATAAAGGCCAGGCATTTGCGTATGGCATCCCATTTGAATGAACGGACGGTGTCCTGATACGAATACTCATCCTTCAAGGTGTATTTGTCAAAAAGAAGTTCCTTCGCCAAGATGATGTCGGCAGCGGTCAGCGGTTTACGCTCAAACGGCAGAATCTCTTCCACCTCCATGCTGTCGGGAGATGCCGTCTCCGACACGATGGGTTGCGACATCGGTTGTTCCACCCCACGGCCTGCTTCCTCCCGGCAACTGCAAAGGAGACACAAGAAGCATATAAAGCCTGTCAGTCGTTTCATAATGAAGGGTTATAAGGTTGGAACAAAGATAATAATTTTTGCTAAAAAACCGCAGGAAAATGCAAAAAATCAGCGACTTTCTGTAAAGAAAGCACGACTTCCGGCTCTTTCTCCAATTACTCGTCCAGGATGCGGGCGGTCTCCACTTTTTCCAGTCGCGCACGGAGCTTTCCCATCATCGACTTGCGGATGCGCAGACGCATCAGGCAGTCCATGTCGTACGACTGTTCCAGTATCTCTGGCGACTCTTCCTTGACGATGCGCATGATGTCGTTCATGAAAGGATATTCGAACGCCACGGCCACGTCTTCGTCCACCGTCTTCTCAATGACCGGAGCTTCATCCAATGCCAGCGAAGCCGCCATACGGTAGGCCACAATCAGACCGCTCGTTCCCAGCTTGATACCGCCGAAATAACGCACCACGATGACCAGCACATCGGTCAGCTCGCGCGAGTTAATCTGTCCGAGGATAGGCTTTCCGGCCGTACCCGAAGGCTCCCCGTTGTCGTTGGCCCGGAAATCCTTCCGTTCCGCGCCCAGCATATAGGCATAACACACGTGGCGGGCATCGTAATATTTCTTCTGGTACTCCTCCAGAAGGGACTTCACTTCGGAGAGCGTACGCACCGGCAGCGCAATGGCAATGAACTTGCTGCGCTTCTCGGTATAGATGGCTTCCGCGCTTTCCTGAATGGTCTTATAGGCATCTTCTTGCATCGTTTTTCTTCTTTCAGGTGGCAAATTTAATGATTTTTCTCGCATTTTTAAAACCGGAAAGCGTATCTTTGCTCCTGCATTAATCCCTTAAGAAACTAATGGCATGAAAAAATTACAAAAACTAACCTACTGTATGGGACTGGTTGCCGTGGCTGCACCTCATGCACAAGCTGCAACGCCCGATTCTGAAAAACCCAACATCTTGTTCATTCTCTGCGACGACATGGGATACGGCGACCTGGGATGCTACGGCCAGCCTTTCATCCAAACGCCCTGCATCGACCAGATGGCACAGGAGGGCATGCGATTTACGCAGGCATACGCCGGAAGCCCCGTCAGTGCCCCGTCGCGCGCCACCATCATGACCGGACAGCACAGCGGACACGGACACGTGAGAGGCAACAAGGAATACTGGCTCGGCGAGGTGTGGTACGGACAGAACAAGGAATATGCCGTGACCGGACAGGAGCCGTATGACCCGCAGCACATCATCCTGCCGGAAATCATGAAGAAGAACGGCTATACCACCGGCATGTTCGGCAAATGGGCCGGCGGCTACGAGGGCTCGACCTCTACTCCCGACAAACGGGGCGTGGACGAATACTTCGGCTACATGTGCCAGTTTCAGGCGCACCTCTACTACCCGAACTTCCTGAACTCTTACAGCCGTGCCGCAGGTGATACGGCCGTCAGCCGCGTGATATTAGAAGATAATATCCGCTATCCGATGAGCGGCGACGACTATTTCAAGCGTACGCAGTATTCGGCCGACCTGATTCACCAGAAGGCACTGGAATGGCTCGACAAGCAGGACGGCAAACAGCCTTTCTACGGCTTCCTGACGTACACCCTGCCGCATGCCGAACTGGTACAGCCCAACGACTCCATCCTGAAGAAATACAAGAAACAGTTCTTTCATGACAAGACCTGGGGCGGAGATGCAGGTTCCCGTTACAACGAGAGCGTGCACACACATGCCCAGTTTGCCGGTATGATCAGCCGACTGGATGCCTACGTGGGCGAAATCCTGGCCAAGCTGAAAGAAAAAGGACTCGACGAGAATACCATCGTCATCTTCAGCAGTGACAACGGTCCTCACGAAGAAGGCGGTGCCGACCCGACATTCTTCGGACGCGACGGCAAGCTGCGCGGCCTGAAGCGCCAGTGCTACGAAGGAGGTATCCGCATCCCGTTCATCGTACGCTGGCCGGGAAAGGTGAAAGCCGGTGAGGTGAACGACCATCAGCTGGCTTTCTACGACATCATGCCTACCTTCTGCGAACTGGTAGGCGACAAGCGCTTCCCCAAGAAGTACTTGAACAAGAAACTGGAAGGTGACTGCTTCGACGGCATCTCTTTCGCTCCTACCCTGTTGGGAAATGACGAGGCACAGAAGGCACACGACTTCCTCTACTGGGAGTTCCACGAAACCGACCAGATTGGTCTCCGCATGGGCGACTGGAAGATGGTGGTAAAGAAGGGTGTTCCTCACCTCTACAACCTGGCAGAAGACATCCATGAGGACCACGACGTGGCTGCCCAGCATCCGGACCTCGTGAACCAGATGAAGCAGGTAATTCTGCGCGAACACCGCCCGAATGACCTCTTCCCCGTGACCTTGCCGAAATAAGATATTTCACTGGAAAAACTGTAGTGTACTAAATAAGTTGACACAATTTATTT